>Ga0214919_10004778_pt1 | contig 19562 bp, 24 predicted proteins | sample LL1503_MetaG_FD_177994 | JGI IMG/M metagenome (GOLD analysis project Ga0214919, IMG submission 177994) | Freshwater microbial communities from Lake Lanier, Atlanta, Georgia, United States - LL-1503 | ecosystem: Environmental > Aquatic > Freshwater > Lake | place: USA: Georgia | collected...
AATCGGGTAATTGAATAGGGCCTATAGAAACCATATGAATTCATTATCTTGCATCTAACTGATACGATTGCAAATGTACCAATTATTTGATATGAGACCTCCTATGCGAATGGCCCTTTTTTTAGGCCTAACAGGAATTGGCATGATACTAGGGGCCTTAATTAGTTTTTCTATTGTATCGGCCATCTTGCATATTCCTTTTTCTGAGATGCAAAAAGTGATTATGCAACCCGAATATGCTTCCATGGCGCAATTTGCCAATGCACTAGCTTCCATTATTGCCTTTGGACTTCCCAGCATAGTCCTTGCTATTTTAGTAAAAGGGAACTGGATGGCGAATATGGGTTTTACACCTATGAATTCTTATCAATCGGTAGGCATTGTTATTTTAATAGCACTTACTGGTTTAGTGCTCAGCGGTGCCTTGGGAAGTTTGACAGAAAAAATTCCTATTCCTACGGATTTTAAAAATTGGGCAGAAGGTTTAGAAGCCCAATATAAAAAAGCCATGTTGTCTATGACGCATATGAGTTCATTAAAGGATTTGGCCTTTGCCTTATTAGCAGTTGCAATTATTCCTTCCATTATTGAAGAAGTGTATTTTAGAGGCACACTTCAAAAAATAGTATTGGATTTGACAGGTAAACCCTACGCTGCTATTATTTTAACGGCCATTTTTTTTAGTGCCATCCATTTTTCTTTTTATGGTTTTTTATCTAGAATGGCATTGGGTATGGTACTTGGATATGTTTATCATTTTTCTAAAACTATTTGGCTTCCTGTATTGCTTCATTTTTTAAACAATGGAATAGCTGTAGTTATTTTATATAGTATTCGACATAATCCAGCCAGTGTTGAAAAGATGATGGACGATAATTTACCTATTTATTGGGGCATAATTGCACTGGCAGGTATTTACTATTTATTACAACAATTAAAAAATAATTACTCAAATGAAGGATTGGAAAAAAGTATTTAGTAGTACACAGTTAGCTGCCTCTTCCATGGTGATGGGCATTTTAAATGAAAATGAAATTCCTGCTAAAACGCTTAATAAGCAAGATTCTTCCTATGTTTTTTTAGGAGAACTGGAAGTATATGTACCTTTGGATATGTATGAAAAAGCCCAAGCGCTTATTTCAACCATTCAAATTAATTCTGTTCAATCATAATTTTTTACCCATTTATAATTCTTTTCTATGGTCTCTAACGCATCTGTTTTAAAACAAAGAACCCTGTCTGCCATTGTATTTGTTATTGTTATGTTAGCAGGTTTGATTTGGAATACTTGGTCTTTTTTTACATTGTTTTTAATTATACAATTAGGTTGTTTATATGAGTACCAAAAATTATTAGCACTCATTTATCCTAGCTATCAAAATATTAGCTCAGTACATAAATGGGGTTTACTAGTAATAGGTTGTTTAATGATGATGACACTGGGTCCTGTGGATTTAGCCATTAATGGAATAAGCATTAAGTTTTTAGGTAGCAGAGCCCTTCCTTTCGTACTGGGCATTATGATTATTGTAGATATTTTTACAAAGAAAATTAATTTACAAAACTGGGCTATTTCTTTTGCCGGCTTAGTGTATATACCCATGTGCTTGTCGTTATTTTTTCAATTAAAAAGTTTTATGACCAATTCTTATTTTGGTAGCTGGACTTTTTCTATCCCCTTATTATTAATTGTATCTATTTGGGTAAACGATACCATGGCTTATTTAGTGGGCTCAGTCATAGGCAAGACACCTTTGTCACCTATATCTCCCAATAAAACATGGGAAGGTACTATTGCGGGTATTATCTTATCGGTATTAATTGTGTCTAAGGTGATGGCCATGGTAGTGCCTATTCAAGAGAAATATATTTTTTATATTAGTTTAATAGCCTCTATTGCAGGTAATTTTGGAGATTTATTAGAAAGTAAATTAAAGAGGCTGGCTGGCGTGAAAGACAGTGGTAGCATGATGCCAGGTCATGGTGGCTTCTTAGACAGATTTGATTCTATCTTATTTGCCACCCCATTTGTATGGCTAATTCTTCAGATTCTGTTTTAGATGTTTTACATTTGCAACTAAATTTACATAATGACTATACATAAAGAAGGTACGGCTACTATTTCCTTAATTGCGATATTCGTAGGCGTTTTGAATATTCTTAATTTCTCTTATTTATTTCCTATCTCCATAATAGCTGCATGGGCTGTATTTATTATTACAGTTGCCTTTTTCTTATTTATAGTTTCTTTTTTTAGAATGCCTGTTCGTCAGTTAACTATTAGTGAGGAGGCCATTGTTTCTCCTGCAGATGGTAAGGTTGTGGTGATTGAAGAAGTAGAGCCAGATGAATTTTATAAAGAAAGAAGAATACAGCTAAGTGTATTTATGAGTCCTGCGAATGTGCATGTGAACCGTTTACCTATTGCTGGAAATATTGTTTACAATAAATACCATCCTGGTAAGTTTTTAGTGGCATGGCATCCGAAATCTTCTACCGATAATGAAAGATGGTCGGTGGTCATTGAAAATAGCAAGGGCAGTATTTTATGCAAACAAATTGCGGGTGCTTTAGCGAGAAGAATTTGTAATTATAGCACTGTTGGTCAGTCCTTCAAACAATGTGATGAATATGGTTTTATAAAATTTGGTAGCAGGGTGGATTTACTTTTACCAGTAGGTACAAAAATTCATGCAAAAATTGGGGATGTCGTAAAAGGTGGCGTTACAGTGCTTGCTAGTTGGTAATACTGGAACTACTTCTTATAATAAGCTAATTTAGACTAAATTTATTTTCTATACTTTAAAATATAAATAGGGACTTTTAGGTCTTTAGAATATATCTTCTAATTCCTTTAAATGTGTAATGGTATGTGTGGCAGGTACAGTAGGCTGTATTTGCAAATGATTTACAAAGATAGAGTCCATGCCAGCATTAATGGCACCTTGAATATCGGCAGCTTCATTGTCTCCAATCATAATACTGGTATCTAATTTTGCATTAGAAGCTTTTAATGCGAATTCAAAAATTTCTTTATTGGGTTTTAAACTATTACTGGCTTCTGATGTAATTACTTCTATAAAGTAGTCTGCTAAATTGGAGTTCTTAATTTTTTTAAATTGCACCGATTCAAACCCATTAGTAATTAAATGCATTTTGTAATTCTTGTTTTTCAAGTAGTCCAAAATTTCAATGGTGTAAGGAAATAAATTCTTTTTATTAGGGAGTATATCTAAATAGTCAACGGACATTTCTTTAGACAAGGCTTCGTCGGCAATTTTATAGTCCAATAAACTTAGGTAAATACGCTTCCATCTTAACTCCTCTTGTTTAATAAAACCCTTGGTATACCTGTCCCACAACCTGTGATTATGTACACTGTAGTTGCTGTAAAAAACATCAAAATCGCTGATGCCCTTAGCTTCTAGCGCATATTTCTGATGCAGGTCCCATAAAGTTTCTTTTGAATTTAATTCAAAGTCCCAAATGGTATGGTCAAGGTCAAAAAATAGGTCTTTATAGGGCATCAATTTCTAATTGTATTGGACGAATTTACAATTTTGCTTCTTATCTTTATTCTTTATTTAGGTTAACTATAAATTATTTATATGCTTGTTGTTATTACAGGGGCTTCTCAAGGAATTGGATATGCAGTGGCAGAAGCTTTTGCAGCAGAAGGTAATACATTATGTATTGGTAGTAAAACCGCAGCTCGATTAAAGGAGGCTACTGAAAGTTTAGCCAAAAAATATGCTACAGCAACTATACATAGTATGCAGGCCGATTTGGCAAAGCCTGAAGATTGTAAGGCATTTGGTCATTGGTGTTTGAGTTTTGGAACACCTTCTATATTAATTAATAATGCAGGCTTTTTTTTACCAGGTAATTTAATGCAAGAGGAGCAAGGTATTTTAGAATCTCAAATTGCGGCTAACTTATATTCTGCTTATCATACTTCTCGTGCCATTGTTCCTGCAATGATTAAAGCAGGCAGTGGACATATTTTTAATATTTGTTCCATTGCTTCTTTACAAGCCTATACACAAGGTGGTTCTTATAGTATTAGTAAGTATGCTTTAGATGGGTTTTCAAAAAACTTAAGAGAAGAATTAAAAGATAAAGGCATTAAAGTAACAGGGGTTTATCCTGGAGCTACTTATACCAATAGTTGGGCGGGCAGTGGGGTGGAGCCTAGTCGTATCATGGAATCAAATGATATTGCTAAAATGATTGTAGCAGCTTCTAAATTAAGTCCACAAGCAGTGGTGGAAGATATTGTAATGAGACCGCTCTTAGGAGATTTATAACTAAAGCCTTTCTGCATCGTCTTCAATAGAAGGTCCCTTGGTAGAAAAACTTTCCCTCGCTTTTTTTGTAGCGGCTAATCTTTCTATAACTATTTGCGCAATTAATTTTCCTGCATCTTCATTGGGATGTTCTTTCAAGACATTTTTCAATTTTGCTTCTGAAACATCTATTCGGTAAAGCAGCTGCACTAGTTTAGAAAAGTCTTCTTTAATCAAATCATTGATCATAGTCTCTAATTCTAGGGTACTTAATTTTTCTAATGCTAATAAGTTCGTCTCCATTTGCTTTAATTATATTTTTCTATCACACCCAAACTAAACAATGCGAAATCATATTTAACAGGATCCTTGGGGTCTAAAGATCGGCAATAATTGGTTAATTCAATAGCTGTTTGCCAATCGGTTTGGGTTCTTTTGACAATACCCAAACCCCTTGAAACTCTTGCTACATGCACATCTATGGGCATTATTAAATCTGCAGGGCTTATCTTTTTCCAAATACCAAAGTCTACCCCTTGCTTATCTTTTCTTACCATCCAGCGTAAAAACATATTTAGCCTCTTGCAAGTAGATCCCGAAACAGGACTTGCTATATGTTTCTTGGTTCTTGCGGGGGCGTCTTCTAATGAGAAAAAATAATCTTGAAAATGGGTGAGTGCTTGTTCAACAACGCTGGTCTTGTTTATCGAACCAATACTTTTACTTTTAAAAAATGCAGTTTCTAAACTTTCATTTTTACTATAATGCTGTTTAAAAAATTCAATACAATAAAGCAAGTCGGTATCATTAAATGTGCGGTGTGCAAAGCCTAGTAATTTTTTTAAATCTTTTTCTTGGTGTTGGGTACAAAATGCAAAGGGGGCATTATCCATTCTTTCTAGTAGCTCCTTGCTTTTATTAATAATAGTTGTTCTATTACCCCAGGCAAATATGGCAGCAAAGAAACCAGCAATTTCAATGTCCTGCTGCTTTGTAAATAAATGAGGGATATAAATAGGATCCTTCTCAATAAATTCAAAATGGTTGTACTGCTTTACTTTTTGGTCTAATAATTGATGAATCTCATCTTTCATTATCCAATGGCTTGTGCTAAATCTGCTATTAAGTCATCTGCATCTTCAATGCCCACACTTAAGCGAATAAGTCCATCAGATAAACCATTGGCAATTCTTTGCGCGCGGGGTATAGAAGCATGGGTCATACTTGCAGGGTGATTGATTAAAGACTCCACACCTCCCAAGCTTTCCGCTAATGAAAACACCTTGGTGTTAGAGAGTACTTTAGTAGCCGCTTCAATGGTATCGGTTTTTAAAGTAAAGCTCATCATACCCCCAAATCCACGCATTTGTTTTTTAGCAATGTCATGATTAGGATGATCCTCGAAGCCACACCAGTATACCTTACCCACTTTAGGATGTTGTCTTAAATAAGCTGCTACTTGAATACCATTCTCACAATGTCTTTGCATACGTACATGCAATGTTTTAATGCCTCTTAAAACTAAAAAGCAATCTTGCGGGCCAGGCACGGCGCCTGTACTTTTTTGAATAAAATATAATTGATCTCTTAAAGCTTGATCATTCATGACTAAACAGCCTTGTATCACATCGCTGTGACCACCTAAATATTTTGTTGCTGAATGCATAACAATAGTAGCGCCAAAATCTAAAGGGTTTTGTAAATAAGGAGATGCAAAAGTATTATCAACACATACCATGCAATTATATTTTTTTCCAATAATAGAAACCGCTTCAATATCACTAATGTTCATTAAGGGATTCGTAGGTGTTTCTAACCAAATTAATTTAGTGGCTGGTGTCATTGCTTTTGCTACATTATTGGCATCTGAAGTATCAACATAAATAAATTTGATACCCATTTTTTCATAAACCTTGGAGAACAATCTAAAAGTACCTCCATACATATCATGTGCAGCTACGACTTCATCGCCTGGTACTAATAAACGCATTACTGCATCGGTAGCAGCGACTCCACTAGCAAAGGCCAATCCAAATTTTCCATTTTCAATCACTGCAAAAGCTTCTTCTAATGCAAACCTAGTAGGGTTCTGGCTTCTAGCATACTCATAACCCTTATGCACGCCTGGAGCCGATTGCACATAGGTAGAGGTTTGATAAATAGGCGTCATGATGGCGCCTGTACTTGGATCGGGATGTGCACCTGCGTGTATATATTTGGTAGCTAGTTTCATAATTATATATTTTAGGAAATTTTATTTCCATTTTTAAACATTCTATAAGAATAAATAGTGGGTATGAGTACCATCACAATCATTTCAATAAAAAAAATGACAAAAGAAGTGACAGAACTAAATGCCATACCTGCAATAAATTGTAGCAAACCTCCGTATAACCATACTTTACCTGCTACTTTATGCGTGGCGTTCCAATTGTCTTCATTGTCTAAGGTCCAAGGCAATTTAAATCCTGCAAAATAATTCTGCTTTAATTTAGGCATGTATAATCCCATTGCTGCAAAGGCCAATCCTAAGATAGGAAATAATAATTTTTCAATAGGAATGCCTTGATGTGTAGTTGCGTATAAAATTACCAAGCTTAATAAACTTAAAAACAAGGCTGTGAAAAACCCAAATTTCCTAAACAATCCATCATCTATTTTTTCAGTTCTTTTGGGATCGAAATTTTTAATATTAGCTAATAAAAAATACGTAAATAAGCTTGCCACCCCCATTATAATAGGTCCTAAATAAATACTGTCTTTGCCGCCAAAGCCATCGGCCTCTCCTTTAATATTGAAGTGAGTAGGGATAATTTCAGGTAAACTAGGGTAGAGATAGGCTGCGTAAACAAATGGAATGCCTATTATTACAAGTACATAAAAGAGTATCATTTTTTTATTTTCCATAAAGCCGGCTTTAGGCTTTAAAGTTACTATTTATTCAGTTTTAATCAATAATATGCTAAGTCCACAAAAAAATTTACTTTTGCTTCAAATTGTAAAAAAATGAGCAAAGGTCCCATTTCGAAGTTCGTTGAACACCATTATAGACACTTTAATGCCGCTGCCTTGGTAGATGCCGCTAAAGGCTATGAAACCCACCTTTTAGAAGGGGGAAAAATGCTAGTGAGTTTAGCTGGTGCGATGAGTACTGCTGAATTAGGTATTAGCTTGGCTGAAATGATTCGCCAAGATAAAATTGCTATTATTAGCTGTACCGGTGCTAACCTAGAAGAAGATGTTATGAACTTGGTGGCACATAGCCATTATAAGCGTGTTCCTAATTACCGTGATTTAACACCACAGGACGAGTGGGATTTATTAGAGAACCACTACAACCGTGTAACCGATACTTGTATTCCTGAAGAGGAAGCATTCAGAAGGTTACAAAAACATATAGTGAAGTATTGGAAACAAGCTGAAGAAAAAGGCGAGCGTTATTTTCCACATGAATTTTTATACCAAGTGGTATTGAGTGGTGAGCTAGAACAATACTATGAGATTGATCCAAAAGACAGCTGGATTGTAGCTGCGGCTAAAAAGAATATTCCTATTGTAGTACCAGGTTGGGAGGATAGCACCACAGGAAATATTTTTGCGAGCTATGTGATTAAAAAAGAATTAAAAGCAAGTACTGTTAAAAACGGTATTGAATACATGGTGGAACTAACAGAGTGGTACCGTGCCAATAGTGGTGGAAAGGGTGTTGGATTTTTCCAAGTGGGTGGGGGCATCGCCGGTGATTTTCCTATTTGTGTAGTGCCTATGATGTACCAAGATTTAGAATGGCATGATGTACCTTTCTGGAGTTATTTCTGTCAAGTAAGTGATAGTACTACATCTTATGGTTCTTATTCTGGAGCTGTTCCCAATGAAAAAATTACTTGGGGTAAATTAGATATTCATACGCCTAAGTTTATAGTGGAAAGCGATGCCACGATTGTAGTGCCGTTGATATTTGCTTATATACTAGGCCAGTAATTAAAATTAAAATGGGTCTAAAGAAAATTTAAGACCCATTTTAATTTTTCTCTAATGATTTTTCCAATAAAAAAGCCCCTACGAAATCGTGGGGGCTTTTTTTTATCTGTTCTAATTATAGATTAAATAGAAATGAAGAAATATAATTTTGAGCGATCTTTGAGCAAAGCGATAGAGAGCGAAAAATTACTATTTCGAATGAATATTTAATCTAACGACCTGGCATATTCAAAGGCAAATCTCTTTTCAACATTTCTTCTTTCATTGCCATTTCCCAAGCTGTTTCAAAAATTAATCTTACTCTTTTTTCCATTAAGTCGAAATTAATTTTTTCAACTGTGTCAGTTGGCTTGTGATAGTCTGCGTGTGTGCCGTTGAAATAGAATATTACAGGTACGCCTTTTGCAGCAAAATTATAATGGTCGCTTCTATAATAAAAACGGTTCTGGTCTTTGGGATCGTTAAATCTTCTATCTAATTCCATATTATAATGCTGATTCACTTTGTCTGTAATAGGTAGTAAATCGCTGCTTAATTTATCTTCTCCAATTACATATACGTAGTTCATAGAATCGCCTTTATAAGTAGGGTCAATTCTTCCTACCATGTCAATATTTAAATCCACCGATGTTTTTTCTAAAGGATACACAGGGTGCTCGCTATAATATTGAGAACCTAGTAAACCTTTTTCTTCACCAGATACATTCATAAATACAATATTACGCTTGGGGCTAAAACCTTTTTTACTTGCTTCAGCAAATGCATGTGCAATAGCTACCACACTAGTTGTGCCTGAGCCATCATCGTCTGCACCATAATAGATGACACCGTTCTTAATGCCTTCGTGATCGTAGTGGCTAGTGATAAACATATATTCATCTGTCTTTTCTTTACTTGGTAATACGGCCATGATATCTGCACTTGGAACTTCTCCATTTGCACGCTCAGCAGTCCAGTCAATCGTGGTGCTGAATACTCCTTTAGGCATATCAGCAAATTCTTGGTCTGAAAAATCCTTGCTGCCGCCTAATAAACGACTTCCTAAACTTTTAGAAACGGTCATACTTACAAAATTGCTTGCAGCACTTGATTTTAAACTTAATCTACCTGATAAATTACTTGGGTAGCTTGGATTGTTATTAGCAATTATAATGATCCCTAAGGCGCCTAATTTTTGGGCAGCCATAATTTTATACATGCTTCTTTCTTTGCTTTCTGTAGCCACTAATAATTTTCCTTTTACATCGGCTGTTGACTTATCATTGAAATCATTGCCTACAAAAATAATAGCATTGGTATTCAAAGCTTTTTGAGGTACAGAAGATGCATTCACCCAATAGTCTTTATCTAAAGTATAGGGTTCGCCATTTACTTTTAAAGTAGAACTCAATACTTTGTCTTGGTATAAGGTGAAGGGCAATGAATAAGAGCCATTATTACCTGGCTTTAATTTGAATTTTTTGTATTGGCTTGTTAAATAAGCTGCTGCTTTTCTTTCGCCTTCCGTACCAGTTTCTCTACCTTGCATTTCTGCACTGGCAATAATACTTAAGTGTTCTTTTAACCCTGCTGCAGTAATTGCTTTTGCTGCAGTATTTGCATCAATGCCTTGTGCTACAGCAATAACTGTCACAAAACTTAAAAATAGAACGAGTAGTTTACGCATTTTTTTTAATTTAAATTATTAACATGAAATTTTTTGAACTCTATTTTGATGTCTGCCTCCTTCAAAGGAGGTAGTCATAAATTTTTCTATCATTTCTTTGGCAAGTTCTATACTTACATAACGTGCAGGAATACAAATCATGTTCGCATTATTATGTAAGCGTGTTAGTTCTGCTACATCGGTTTGCCAGCAAAGACCCGCTCTAATACCTGCATGCTTATTGGCTGTCATTGCAACACCATTGGCGCTACCACAAAATAAAATACCAAAAGCTGCCTCACCTGTTTCAACACTGGTGGCCGTGGGATGAGCAAAATCGGGGTAGTCTACAGAATCTGAATTATAAGTACCAAAGTCTTTGGTGGTATATCCTTTTTCTTGCAACCAAGCATTGACTACATTTTTAAAATCAACACCTGCGTGATCGGCACCTAAGGCAATGGGTTTTTGAGCATCAAATACAAATGACATAATATATTTTTTATAGGTATAGAATAGATCAATTAATAAATTGCAATGATGTTATATCCTAATTTAAGTTTTCTATTTAATCCCACTGCTCATCTTCAGCTTTTTTAACAGACTTATGTGCCCATCTTGAAACGAAGATGCTAAACTCAAATAAAGTATATAAAGGAATAAATACAATTAACTGACTATACCAATCTGGACTCGGTGTAATAAAGGCAGCTACAATTAAAATAATTACAGCAGCGTATTTACGCGTAGTGCTTAAAAATTCAGGTGTAATAAAACCAATCTTGGTTAATAAAAATACAATCACAGGTAATTCAAAAGCAATACCGCAACCCAAAATTAAATTGGTGAGGTTATCAAGATAATCGGCAAAAGTAGGAATGGTGGTTATGACACCCTTGGTACCTAGTTGAAAACTAGCTAAGAAATTAAAGGTAAATGGTCCTAATACAAAAAAACCAAATGCAGCGCCAAGAAAGAAGAAAAAGGAAACCCAAAAAATCATGAACCTTGTATTCTTAATTTCTTTTTCTTTTAAGGCTGGTTTTATGAAAGCCCAAATCTGATAAAATACAAAGGGAAAAGCAACGATAATGCCTCCCACAAAGGCCATACTAATACTACTTAAAAACTGACCTCCAAAAGTGGTGCTTTGCATAGATACTTTTACAGGAGGCATACATAAAGAATCGCCTAAGTGAAGTATATGACTAAGTTTGCAAAATGCTCTATAAGTAATAAAGTCTGGATTAATAGGACCCGTAATGACATAGTCCATAATCCAATCTCTGTATATAAATAGAACCAGTGAGGTGATTAATATTGCACTTAAAGATCTAACAATTGTACCCCTTAATACTTCCAAATGATCAATGAAAGTCATCTCTGAATTGTCGTTCTTATTAAATCGGTCAAATAGTGCCATAATACATTTTCAATGAGGGCTAAAGTTAAGGTTTCTAGTGGAAAAAGAGGGTCCAAAAATCAAAAAAAGGACTAGCGGATTTTAATTTTTGCTTTTTCAATTCGGGTATCACTTACGGCTAATATTTCGGCGTCAAAATGTGGCAAATGTATGATGGTGCGCATTTTAGGAATGGACTCGTGATGGTGAATTAAATAGCCGCTGAGGGTCTCTGAGCTGTCTGCGGAAAAATCTATGCCATATTTTTCATATAAGTAGTCTAGCTCTAAGCGCCCACTAAATATATACTCGGTATCTGAAAGCTTTTTTTCAATCAATTCCTGCTCATCATACTCATCTTCAATTTCTCCAAAAATTTCTTCTAGCACATCTTCCATGGTAACAATACCCGCCGTGCCTCCAAACTCATCTACCACCCAGGCAATACTCTTTCTTTTTTTAGAGAATAAACTTATTAAGTCTGCAGCGTTCATACTTTCAGTTACTAAAGGAATAGAGTGCAAAATGGAAGCAATTTGAGTGGGCTTTTTAAATAAATCAAGTTGATGAACATAACCCACAATGGTGTCTAAGCTTTCTTCATAGACAATGAGCTTGCTTAATTTAGTTTCAATAAATATTTCACTCAATCTTTGAATAGAAGTACTTAATTCTACACCCACAATTTCTGTTCTTGGCACTAAGCATTCTCTAATTTTAATATCGGGTAGGCTTAATGCATTTTCAAATAAATCGGTATTTAAATCTTGTTGTTCTTTTGATTGTTTTGTTTGTTGTACAAAATGCGCAAGATCTACTTTAGTGAATCCCTCTTTTTTATGAATGATGCGCATTTGAAATAAATACTTCAATACAAACTGCGCTAGGTTCACAAGTAATATAGTGATGGGCCTAAATAGAATATGAAAAAATTGCGCCAAAGGAGCGAAGACCGTAATCATGGATGCGGCCCTGGCCTTGAAGATAGCCTTGGGTACAAGCTCTCCTATAAGTAGTATAACAAGGGTAGATAAAATAGTATTGCCTAGTAAAATGGAGTAGGGGCCTAGCGCCCATCTTTCCCAAATATATTTATGTAATAAAGATTCAAATTGAATTCCGAAAACGACTAAGGAAATATTTAAACCAATTAAACAAGTGCCAATAAATTGCGTAGGTGTTTCTAAAAACTTGGCTATTATTTTTCCCGAGCTATTGCCCTGCTTTTTTTTAAGCTCCAAGCTTAACCTGTTGGCACTTACAAAGCCAATTTCATAGCCTGAAAAAAAGCCAATCAAAATTAAAGAGGCAACTATAGCGAAAAACATAAATAGGGTTTATTCAATTTCAAAAATAGTCATTACCACTCAGGTAATTTTGGTTTTGTTTCTACAATACCTTCAATTTGCTCCATTATTTCAGCAGTCAATAAGGCGGCGGTATCAATGGCTGTTAAATTATCTATTAATTGCGCTTTGTTGGTAGCACCTAAAATGGCTGTACTCACATTTGGGTTTTTGATACACCAAGCTATACTTAAAGAAGCGGTGCTTACTTTTAAAGCTTTGGCAAGGGCCCCTAATTGTTGTACTTTTTTAATACTGTCTTGCATTAACATGCGGTCTCTTAACCATTCAAAACCTTCTAAATGAAAACGAGAACCTTCTGGTATGCCATCATTGTATTTACCAGTTAAAAGCCCTGATGCTAAAGGACTCCAAATGGTGGTGCCCATCCCAACATTCTTAAATATCTCCAAGTATTCATTCTCCATTTTTGCACGCTCAAATAAATTGTATTGAGGTTGTTCAACAGAGGGTCCTATTAAATGTTGCGCAGCTGCTACTCGGTGGGCTTCCATAATTTCAACCCCACTCCACTCGCTTGTGCCCCAGTATAAAATTTTTCCTTGTTGAATAAGTGTATTCATCGTTTGCACCACTTCTTCAATAGGGGTAGTCTTATCTGGTCTGTGACAATAGTAAAGATCTAAATAATCGGTTTCTAATCTTTTCAAGGCTTCATGACAGGCTTCTGTTAAATGCTTTCTACTAAGTCCCGTTTGATTGGGTTTATTTGCTTTTCCTCTCCATCCAAAATAAGCCTTAGAAGAAAGTACAATAGAAGTTCTATCCCAGTTTTTTTTACTTAATACACGGCCCATCATTTTCTCACTCTCACCGGCTGCATATACTTCTGCATTATCAAAAAAGTTAACGCCTGCGTCATAGGCAATACCCATTAGTTCATCGGCAATGCCATCGTTAATTTGTTTATGAAAAGTAACCCAGCTTCCAAAACTAAGTGTACTTAGTTGTAATCCTGTTTTACCCATTTTTCTATATTCCATAGCTATTATTTTTATATCTATTTTTTTGTATTTATACCAGCAGAGTCTGAGATAATAGCATAGCTATTGGCCTGTGGTTTAAAAATTTTTATATCAGTTAAATTTTGATTGGCTTCAAAGCCTATGCCATAAGTTTTGGAAATGGGATTGTGCTGTTTTACAATCACTTCTTTATCGGTAGTAAACTTATTGGTAATTTGATCCCAGATCATTTCCTTGCACCATAAAGTATCTCCCATTACATTATATACTACTACATTGTCCCTTAAAAATATTTTGTTCTCTGCTTCTTTATAATTCGCGTAGTTGGCAGTGAGTTTACTTTCAATATGCAAGCTGTCCTTGTAAAAATCTACCTTAAGGGTACTTGGAAATTCAACCATCTTACCGCTATCAATTAAATATTTATTCATCAATGGGGCCATTAGTTTTGCTGTCATCTTCCCATCGGTACTAATAAAAATAGAAACATCTTTGCCTACATCAATACCTCCAATGCGCGCGCCTAATGCTTGCACTTCGTTGACATTGTTTTCACAAGCCATCATAAAAAAGCAGCTACTTAGTAAGGCAACTGCTAGTTTAGTATTTTTATATAATGAGGTATTAATCATATTTACGCTTATTAAACCAAACATCGCTCAAGCTATAACCTAAAGTAAATTGTACAAAGTTTTCTTTGTAATCATTCACTCCAGAGCCTCTTTGGCCTACTTGCAATGCTAAATTTAGTAAAGTAAATTGGTAATCGTATGAACGATATTTTCTAATAGGCAGACCTAATCCCATCGTCAAAGCAGATATTTTTAAGCCTTTATTATCTATGTTTAAATAGTCTGTACCTGTATAAAATCCTGCTCTGTAAGTCACTGTAGACCAATAACTTTCATAGTTGAAGGCATTAGGGCAAAACTGCGCACCTACACGAAGCATGGAAGAATTAGAAAGCACATCTGTTTGTCCATAAAAACTATACTTGTCTTTCCATGCAGCGCTATTGTATTCAATACCTATTACCCACTGGTCATAATTGCCTCGGGTATCATACTGCTTTTTATGCAAAGCTAGACCAAAAGTATACTTTGCAGGTATAACCACATTGCCCTTGACATTTTTAATAGAGATGGCCGTATCTAATGGGGTAGAAGTACTAGCTGTAAAACTACCGGTTGAGCGCACTAAATCTTGTTTGCCTTTCATGGTTTGATCCAAACTAGCAGTAGCACCATAACTTAATGAGTATTCTGTTTTTTGAACCCCTTTCCCTTTTTGTATTTTATATATGGGGAATTCTCCTAGCAAGCCCCCTTGAAAAAAGACGCCTCCAAAAACGGTATTGGTATTGGAAGTAGATTGGAAAAAATAATTTGAATCGGTACTGTTTTGAAATGATTTTATATTTTCAATTTTTCTACGTCCTAAATTATAACCAGTATTAACCCCTACACTTAAGTATTTCCAAGCCTTACCAACACCTAAAAACACTTGGTTCAAGCCACCTTGTCCTATATAATTATTAAAAATGGTATCGCCAGAAGAAATCTTTTTTGTTTCGTTCACTGCGTAATTTATTTGAGAGACAGGTCTTAATCCAAATGCCATACCTGATTTTTTATTTTTATCCAAGGGTAAGCCTACTACAATATAATTAGGACTTAAGTAAGTAGATTGTTCTCTGCCAGTAGGTGCTGATAATTTCTTTAAAGTATTGTTATTGAAATTCATTCCTAAATCAAAAGTGGTCATATAAATAGTACCGTAAGAAGCAGGGTTGTTAAAATTGACACTTTGTCCAAAACTTCCATTCATAGAAGAAGTGTAAGCAGCAGAAAAACCACCCAATGCCTGACTGGTTGTATTTTGTCCGTTCACGACTTCAGTGCCTAATCCATACCTAGAAAATGGGGAATTGATTTGAGCCTTAGTTGGGGTAATAAAACAAACTAAACCTAGAAAGGGGGTTAACCTAATTATTTTTTTCGCAAATAGCATACAGTCCTTTATATATTAAATTTTGGTCGGCAAATATCCTCTTTTTTAAATGAGGCACAAAATAAGAAATGTCTCCACCGGTTAATAGCACGTTAAATTTGCCATATTTCTGCTCATAGGCTGTAATAATGCCATCAATTTCGGCTGCCATGCCCAAAATAACTCCGCTAAGGATATTGGTTTTAGTATCATAACCGACCAAGGGGAACTCGTTGGAGGGGTTAATGAGGGGTAAAAGAGCAGTTTGCTCATGCATTGCTTTGAAGCGCATTTGCATACCTGGAGAGATGCTGCCCCCTAAAAAAGCATGCGTATTATTGATAAAATTATAGGTAATACAGGTGCCCAAGGAGATAACCAAATTATGTTCATCAGGGAATTGGTCTACAGCAGCAGCAATAAGCGCCAGACGGTCCGCGCCAATAGTTTCAGGCTTACCCACCGGGGTGGTAAAATTAATTTTAGTGGAAGGTCCAAGTAAATGAAACTTAGTGCTTTTAGCAAGAAGGGTTTCTATGGCTTTATCATGATGTATAACCGAAGATAAGATGGTTTTTTCTGGAGCAAATTCAGCAACTAATTTTTCAATTTCTTCAAGATTACCTGTTTCTAAAACACGTAGTTCGACGAGTGCTGCATTCGTAAAAATGGCTGCTTTTAATCGGGTGTTGCCAAAATCAAAACAAATGGTGGTAGACATATACTTACTTATAGTTCAAAAATAAACTCTTTGCCTCAAAGTTTAGATAAAACAATAGGCAAGTTGCAAAAGTTTTCGGTTATTTGAAGTACAAAATAAGCGGGCATGAAAATAGCGGGGTTTACGATTATAAAAAATGCGGTTACCAATGACTTTCCCATTGTAGAAGCCATCCGCTCCATACTACCCGTTGTGGATGAAATGATTGTTTTAATTGGAGATTCTACCGACAATACCATCGCCCTTATTGAAGCTATTGGCGATGCAAAAATTAAAATTCATCATTCTGTTTGGAATAAAAATTTAAGAAAAGGGGGCGCAGTATTAGCTGAAGAAACGGATAAAGCCTTTGCTTTAATTAGTGATGAATATACTTGGGCATTTTATATTCAAGGCGATGAAGTAGTGCATGAAAAATACCATGCTGCTATAAAAGAAGGCTGTGAAAATTATGCTTTTGATACAGAAGTACAAGGGCTTCTATTTAAATACAAACATTTTTATGGCACTTATGATTATGTAGGAGATAGCAGAAAATGGTATGCACATGAAATTAGAATTATTAGAAACAATAAAGTTATTTCAGCTTATAGAGATGCACAAGGTTTTAGAATAGGCAGTACCAAATTACCTGTGGCCAGGGTAGATGCTAGTATCTATCATTATGGTTGGGTGAAAAGTCCTACACAGATGAGAAAAAAATTAAAAGAAAGTAGTGTGTATTGGAATGATGATACACAGATGGAAAAAATAAAAGCAAGTCCCGATGATTATGACTTTTCTGGATTTGATTCTTTGGAAAAATTTACTGGCACGCATCCCTCAGTCATGCTAGATAGAATACAAAGACAGAATTGGAAAATTGATCTAGACCTTTCTCAAAAAAAGTTTTCTTTTAAAAATAAATGCTTGTACCTTTTTGAAAAATTAACAGGTATTCGTCCTTTTGATTTTAAAAATTATAAAATTATCAGAAAATAAATATGCATTCTATTTCAGATATTCAGCAAGGAGTGGCGAAAGGAGATTTCCTTTTACTTGCCAAGGCTATATCCTTTATTGAAAATAATGCAGAAGGGAACACTGGTTTTTTAGAAGCATTAGCACCTGCCAATATTCCTATTATAGGTGTGACAGGTCCTCCAGGTGCAGGTAAGAGCACATTAATCAATGCCCTTATTAGTACTTGGGTGGAGCAAGGAAAGAAAGTAGCGGTTTTATCTGTGGATCCTTCTTCTCCTTTTCATCAAGGTGCTATTTTAGGCGATCGTATTCGTATGAAGGATTGGTACTTGCATGCTCAAGTGTATATAAGGTCGCTAGCTGCAAGAGGACATTTGGGTGGATTGAATAGTGCCATGCTATCCTTGACTACTTTAATGCAGTCTGCAGGCTTTGATTATATAGTAGTGGAAACAGTAGGGGTAGGACAATCGGAAGTAGAGATTGCCTCCTTAGCCGATACCACGGTGGTAGTCTTAGTGCCAGAAGCAGGAGATGAAGTACAAATGATGAAATCGGGTTTAATGGAAATTGCTAATGTCTTTGTAGTGAATAAAAGTGACCGACCCAATGCCCAAATTTTTGTCAATCATTTAAAACAAATGATTGCAGAAAACACATCCAATCAATTGGCGCCAGCTGTAGTAAGTACCATTGCTACTGAGAGAGAAGGCACTTCGGATTTATTAAAAGCGATTGAAGCACATCAATTAGCCATGCAAGACGGTTTACAGAAAAAAGAAATGTTCTTTAATAAAGTGGTGCAATTAATTATGGCTAGCAAAATGAATCAGGTAGACATAGAAAAAGTGAAAACGAGTTTAGCCTTGGAGTGTACTAAAGCAAATTTTAATGTTTTTAAATTTGCACAAACATTTTATTAAATACTCATTTTTATCAAATAACTTTTTTAGACAGATTCATCTTACAAAGCGTTATTCAAAAATAAAATTATTACAGTAAGTGGCTTTATTACTAAAGTCTTGGAATTTTTCAAAAGTAAATTCGGCGGTTGGAATAAAATGAGTTCCTTGAATAATTTTTCCTTGATAACCCAGCGATTCTAAATAATGTATTGTTTCCATTACTTGTTCTTTACCAATATGTCTCGCTTCAATTTCTACTAAAATTTTAGGCCTATATTTTTTAAGTATAGCTTCTGCCCCCTTAAAAACTTTTAATTCATTGCCCTCAACATCTACTTTTAAAAATTGAGGGATGAGTTGATGTTTCTCGCAGTATGCATCCAAGGTAGTGATGATTACTTTTTCAGTGGTTTGAAAATTAATATCGTTTTCATGTTCTACAATCGTGGCGCTAGGAGAGCTTAGTTTACCATGTAATAGGGCAGGTAGGTATAAATTGCTTTGGCCAGTTACATTGGACAGTGCAGTATGTTCAATAACTACATTGTCCCAATGAAATAGATTTTTTATTTTTTCTAAATAAGTAAAAAGAATTTGTTGAGGTTCAAAACCAATGAGGCTTCCTTCTTTACCCGTTTGTTGTAACATTTGGTATAAGTAGCCTGCTTTGTGGGCACCGATATCAAAAACGAGGTCTCCTTTTTTAATAGATTTTTTGATATAGGCAAACTCGCCCTTATCACTTTTACTGTATTTATAAACTCTGTGTAAAAGCTTAATGGATTCAAATATTTTCATTAAGGGGGGTTATGGTTTATCCTGCTTCCACCATTTAAAGGCGATATAGCCTGCAATGGCAAAAGGCATGGCTGCTAGGTATAGTATACCCGCATTGAACCCCTTTCCCGCTTCCTGCCCAATTTGACCGGCAGTTTTGGTACAGATAGAGCATTGTGCCATAGCACTTGCTATCAATAATTGAGAGAGTATTAATAACGAAATTCGTTTCATAAATACTTTAAGTTAAATAAAAAACCCCTTTTGGGGGTCTTATTACAAAGTGTTAAGCTTTCGCTTTAGTTGCTTTTTCGGTTTTTGGAGCCGCTGCTTTTGGGGCAGTTGCTTTTTCAGTTTTTGCAGCAGCCACTTTAGGTGCAGCTACTTTTGCAGCCGCCGCTTTAGCGCCTTTGCTAGCCACTTTATGTGGTCTACTTACGCCAAAAGAACCTTTAAATCTTTTTCCTTTAGCTGTTTTTTTATCTCCTCTTCCCATATTCTTGTTTTTTGTTAATTGTTGATTGGACAGCAAAAATAAAAAAACCCTCGCACATACGAGGG
>Ga0214919_10004779_pt1 | contig 19559 bp, 10 predicted proteins | sample LL1503_MetaG_FD_177994 | JGI IMG/M metagenome (GOLD analysis project Ga0214919, IMG submission 177994) | Freshwater microbial communities from Lake Lanier, Atlanta, Georgia, United States - LL-1503 | ecosystem: Environmental > Aquatic > Freshwater > Lake | place: USA: Georgia | collected...
AACAACAGGATCTGTTGCAGAATATGATTAAAAACAGAATATGATTAAAAACAGAATATGATTAAAAACAGAATATGATTAATTTATTACCAGATTTCAGGTGCATCTATTGAATAAAACATGGCGTCACCTTTACGAATGTTGAAAATACGATTAAACCGTTTTGAACGCATCAAAACACAATTTACGCGATATTTTGCCAAACTATGCGGATCGGTCATAAGAAGTTGTTTCATTTGCTTAGGCTTAATAATTGCCCGCCATTGTTTGGCATAATTATAATACAAATCCTTGAAAAACGCCGTCTGTTTTTCACCGAAAATATTTTGTTCAATTAAATATGTTTCAAGTGTATCTTCAATTATATTTAATGCAGAAATATCCGCGATATTTTCATCCAATGTTAAATTACCATCTAATTTATGCCCATCTTTTTTAGCGAGCGCCTCGTAATGATCAATTACATCTTTTTGCAAGAGAGAATATCGCGACCGATCTTCTTTAGTCCACCAATAACGAAACAATCCTTTCTCGTCATATAGCGACCCTTGTGAGTCAAAAGCATGAACCAATTCGTGACCAATAATGAACCCGATAAATGCTAAATTATGAGATAGTTGCTTTGTTATATCTAAAAATGGCTTCTGTAAAATGGCATTTGGTAAAATAATTTCGTTTTTGGTATTGTTATAATATGCGTTTACGGTAAAGACATTCATTTCGTCCATATTTTTCCAATGATTAAATCCAGGATCAGTTTTATAACCCAATTTTGCCTTATACTGATCAAAATGCCAATTAATATACTTCTGACTGTTTCCAAATGCATCGGACTCAATAAAGTTGCAATCTGGATCTGGATCCCATTTCTCTCTATATCCAATTGCTTGAATCATTTTATCTATTTTAATTAAAGCACGCTCTTTTGTTTCTTGACTTAACCATTCGTTTTTGGTTATTCTTTCTTTAAAAGTGCGTTTAATTCTTGTAATCATATCTGTCACATATTCTATTTCCTTGTCATTTTTAAAATGCTTAATATACTCACGACTTATAGTGCCATTCATTATAGTAGAAATATTATAAGTTGTAATCATTTCTCTCTTTATCATCTTTGGATTAACTCCTTTTATCTTAACTAAAAAGAATTCAAATACAAAATGGTGCAACTTGGAATGAAATGATGCCGCAGTCATGAGAAGTTTAAATACCCAATAAGAATTCCACTTGATAGATGTCCACCCCCCGTTCATCATTACCATGGCATTTTTAACATATTCCGGATTGAATAAGTTGATATCTGATCCAGATCCTAATAATCCAAATTCTTTTAAGAACTGTCGTGCGTCAAAATGAAACGAATCTTTCGCTTTCTTAAGAGACATTTTGTTGTATGTTTTTTCAACGGAATCGGAATCAGCAATCGTATTCATGTGTTTTGCCAATTCACACTCAACCTCTAATACGTGTTCTGCACAGTATTCATTATTTTTACCGAAAAACAAATTAAATAATTCTTGAATGAATTTGCAATAATATTCTCTCGTGTCTGCATATTCTTTTTCATTTTTTAAATAAATATCCTTGACATTAAATGCTAAACCATTTTCTGAAATAGTTGCCAAATAATGTCCTTCTTTTTTTACAGCATGTAAAACAGTAAAATCTATTGGTGTTATAAGACCATTATAGAGAGACCATTTTATAAAAGGATATAGACTCGTTTCATCCTTTCTAAATTCGTTAATCTGTTTTATGTATAAATAGGTTTGATTTTCTACTAAGGCGTCATTCCAGTTAACAGATGATAAAAATAATGCTTTGCACTGTTTGTTCGTCTTTATTAAGTTTTTGACACATTTTAACAGTTGTTTATCTACAGTTTTTTGTAACATGGTAAATGGGGTTTTGTATTGCATATCTTTTGTCACATATTTGCTTGTTATCCAATCATTATTTACATAATGATAAAAATTGTTTTTAAGAGTTCCTTTTTTGCCTTCTCTCTTTATCCTTTTAATAGTTCCATTTTTATTATGATTCCTTTTATTATGACTCTTTTTCTTAGACTTAGTTGTATTCATATGTTAACCAATTATAATATAATAAGCAAATATTATATTATAACATAATAAGACCCTAAGACCCTAAGACCCTAGATAATAAGACAAAAAGATCCAGTATTTTTATTATTTTTTGATCTTATCTTTTTCCTTAGAATCCGATTCCTGAAAATTGGTTCTAACTTGATCCAAATCAATCGGATGTTTCTCTCTATACTCCTTCATAGTAGCATCTAAATTATGACGAATTTGTTTGTATATCTCCTGATTAACTGATTTTACCTTTTGCACCTTTTTCTCAGGGATTCCCATATAATCGCGAATTACTTTCATATAATCATAATTAAAATCCTTCAACTTTTGAATTGCATAAAAATCATCATAATTAGTTTGTGTCTTGATAATTTGTATATACTTATCAATTTCTTCATTGCTAATCATAATCATTCCAGAATCATTATTACTCATTTTATTTTTTATATATATTTACCTTAAATATTTTTTAAACCATATTAAACGCAACACTTTATATTATATTAACCTAGAACCTAAAAATTAAAATGTCAAATCAATTCCAATCTCAATTATCTAATTTAGTGCAAATGGCTACTCTTGAGCAGTTAAATTTAATGATGGAACAAATGAAACGTATGAATTGTCCAGAGCCAATAATAAATGAAAATGAAAAAACAAATATAAAAATTAAGGTAGAACCACAACCGACTTCTTCTTCTAATTCTCAGAAATCAGTATGCGATAGATGTGCCAATTATGATAGTCTATTTCACCGAATTTTATCTAAATTGGATAAACAAACTCAAATTATTGAGAGATTAGAAACTAAATTAGAAGAAGTCAATGAAGTACTATTCAGATTAGATGTTTGGGGGCAGCCATGTTTTATAGCGCCTGAACCTATTACAACAGTTACTACAACTACTACTACCACAACTTCTAGTAGTTCTGCTTCTGAAGGAAAAGAAGAAGTTACTTATACTCATTATGAGTCGTTGATTAAAGAAGAAGAATTAAATGATGATGATGATGATGATGAAGTGGTTGTAGTAGAACCAATTGCTTCTTTAGAGGTAGAAGTAATTGATTTAGAACCTGTTCCTTCTTTATTAGATTCAGAACCTGTTGCTTCTTTATTAGATTCAGAACCTGTTGCTTCTTTAGATGAGGTTCCTAATGTCACTTTAGATATTAAAGAAATAGAGGATGAAGAAGAGGAAAATTTAGTTTTAAACGAAGTAAAAGATGATTCGGCAGAGGAAGAGGAAGAATCGGCAGAGGAAGAGGAAGAATCGGTAGAGGAGGAATCAGTAGAGGAGGAATCAGTAGAAGAGGGACCAGTAGAGGAAGAAGAAGAGGAAGAACCGGAAGAACCGGAAGAAGAAAAACCAGTAGAGGAGGAATCAGTAAAAGAACAAGCAGATGAAGAAGTAAAGGATGAATCTGCAGAGAATTCGTCAGAGGAAGAAGTTGTCACAGATGAATCAGCAGAGGAAGAGGAAGAGGAAGAGGAAGAATCAACTGAAGAAGTTTCAAACAAAGTAGAAGAAGTTTCAAACGAAGTAGAAGAAGTTTCAAACGAAGTAGAAGTAGAAGAAGAAGTAAATGAAGACGATGACGATGACGAAGAAGTCTTTGAAATTGAAATTGACGACGTAACCTACTTTGCAACCGACGAAGAAAATGGAATTCTATATGAAATGGATAAAAACGGAGATGTCGGCAAAAAGGTAGGAATAATTAAGGATGGAGAGCCAATTTTTTCGTAATATAATATATAACCAATTAATTCATAAATGAAACCAATAAATTTATGTACACCTGCGTTAATTTATGCCATATTTTCAGCAATTCAAATCTTTTTTGACCTTTACAGTCGCCAATATATTCTCAGCATTAGCAAACTATTTGTTACCATCATTTTCACTTTTATTTTAAATATATTATGCAGTAATGGGCTAAGCGTTGTTTCATGGTTTCTCATTTTTATTCCATTTATTTTTACATTAATATTTATTGAAATACTTTTGGTATCAATGGGTATCCATATGATAGGAAGTGAAGCCATAGAAAAAATCAATGAAATAGAATCAACAAAAGCAATGAATAAAAATAATCAGAATCAGAATCATTACATTGACATATCTTATTCTGAAGCGCCTCTCAATGATCTTAATGATACTAACGATATAGAAAATGATATGGATTATCCTTTTGACTCAAATTAAATTAATTAATTAAAACATGTAAAAAAGAATAAATATAAACTATTTAAAAATATGATAAAATAGTTTATATAATAGATACATCAATAAAAACAATGATTTTTGTAACTGGGACCTCTATAATATTTGTTGTTGCATGTTTCAAGTTTTACTTTGATCCGGATTCCTTATATAAACTTATGTACGGGTTCATTTATTGTTTTAGTGTGTGTCAAATAAAATGCAACAAAGCAATCGCCTTTTTTAATAAATCAAATACAGCATCTATCAATAAAATAAGTCAAAGACAAATACATTATTATATTAATGGAATCTTACAAGAATATAAAGAGAGAAAAGCATTTCATTTTGATTCTGATTCTGAGTATAAATTCTTACTCCTTTTAGAAAATGGGCTAAGTCGTATTGTATCTAAACCTGAAGATTTAGATTCAGAAGTAAAAGAATCTAATGTGAAATTCATCGCATTAACTCTCTCATACAATGGAGACAAATATCCCATTTTTTTAAAGGAATCAAACTATAATTTCTATGTAGTCGGTAACGTATTAGACAAAACCTTTTTCCATTATTATTTGAGGATTCTTTTGAATATAAATTCGTCATTAATGAGCGATGTCAAATCTTTTACATACGAATTAGAGATCATTGATAATGATGTCAACATTCAGATAATAAATGAAACCCAATCTATTGTTTTAAATGAAGATGGGTATTTAATTGTTTAGATTGTATAAATTTAAAAAAGATATAATTTGTTATTTAAATAATAAATTATAAATGATATAAATAAACATTATGAAAATTATTTAAAAAAATTGAAGTATATATATTATAATGGTGCCTTCTCATTCAAACCTAACAGTAACAATGAATACCAAAAGTAGCAACAATTTAAAGGCCATAAGTTCACCCTCGTCTTTGCATTTAACCAAAGACAGTTGGACGTTGTGGGCACACTTACCTCAAGATAACAATTGGGGTCTAGATAGTTATATAAAAGTTTCCACCTATAAATCTATTGAAGAAGTGATTGCCATAACAGAAACCCTTCCTGAGCCCTTAGTAAAGTATTGTATGTTGTTTGTAATGAAAGAAGGCATCGCACCAATGTGGGAGGATCCCAGAAACAAAGATGGAGGTAATTTCTCATACAAAATCTCAAATAAAATTGTGATGGAGACATGGAAGGATCTTAGTTATATGCTTGTCGGTGGAGTTCTAAGTAATAATGCTGATATCGCAAGCAGCATCACTGGTATCAGTATTTCGCCGAAGAAGAATTTCTGCATTATCAAGATTTGGTTCAATACGTGCAAAAATCAAAATCCAGCGCTCATCACATCAGAAATCGCCGGAATCACAAGCCAAGGTGTGTTATTTAATAAACACGATAAGCACGCAGATTTTAAATCCGGATTTTAAATTATAATGAAATAATAAAAGGAAAAAAGAAAGAGAAAAAGAAAAATATAATCAAATAAAATCAATTAAAGAAAACATATAAATAATATAAAACAATGAAATATCCTTTTATATTATTATACAGAGACGATGAAAACTCAGAGATTGACGGTTTTTTTTCCGAAAATAATGCATTACTACAATGCACTGTTCATGTAATTAACAAGCCTGAAAAACTTAATAAAATATACAATTCTAATTACCAGTTGCTTGTCATTTACGACAAAACGTTAGAAGACGTGTCACAGGATGAACTAAAAACAAAGGTCCAAACAAAGTACAATCTGTCAGACCATATTTTAATTAGAACCATTTTTTTATCCAAAATGCTTTCACTAAATGACTTTAATGACACGGTAAATAAAAAATTTATTATTAATTGTTGCTTGCCACGCGAATTAACCAGACCCGTTTTTTCCATTTTTACCTCATCATTTAATTCATATGAGAAAATCATGCGCGCGTTTAAAAGTCTACAGCAGCAAACACTGCTTGACTGGGAGTGGGTCATTATTGAAGATTCGCCTGATGATGCCCATTTTAATTTTTTGCGAAAAACATTTAAAAACGAAAACCGAGTCCGCTTATACAGGCGGTCCGAAAATAATGGCTGCATCGGAAACGTGAAAAACGAATCCATTGCATTGTGTCGCGGGAAATATGTGCTAGAATTAGATCATGATGACGAGATTTTGCCTTTTGTGTTAAAAGAATCTGCTGATTTCTTTGATACAAATCCAGAAGTAGGTTTCATTTATATGGATTTCATCAACATTTATGAAGACGGTTCTAATTTCCGTTACGGCGATCACATTGGTAAGGGATATGGTTCTTATTATTGCCAAAAATACAATAATAAATGGACCTACGTATATAACACTCCAAACATCAACAATATTACCATGTCGCATCTAGTATGTTGCCCAAACCATCCACGAATATGGCGAAAAGACACATTAATGAAATGCGGTAACTATTCAGAATATTTGCCAATTTGCGATGATTTTGAAATATTGCTAAGAACATCAATCAGCACAAAAATGGCAAAATTTCCCAAGATCGGATATGTGCAATATATGAATCAGTCAAATAATAACTTTTCTTTAATTAGAAACGCAGAAATAAACCGAATTGGTCCATATTACATTAGCCCCATTTTTTACAACCTCTTTAATGTGCATGAGAAAATGAAGGAAATGGATGCATATGAAGACGAAAAATATTTAGAAGGTGCCGAACAAATATGGAGGAGAGATCCTCTAAATTACAAGCATAAATATTGCAACTTATTGGTGAACAATGATTACAAAAAGCAATATTGTATAATTGGAATGAATAGTCTAATCCATAATATAAATGAAATTACGGAATTATATAAGGATGAAACCAATGATTTCTTGGTTTTAGATAATAAATGTTCTATTGAATATTTGTGGAAGAAATTGGATTCATACGAGTTTTCTAGAATGAAATGTTATACATTGATAGATGTTAGCGATGAACTCCTTATCAACTTTTTTAAGGTATCCTATTGCTCTATTGCGGATCCAGTCATTTTTACAAATCCGATAAATCATTTACTATATAACAGCGATTTTGCAAATAGACACGAGGTAATTAATTATTTAACAAAGAATACAGACAAATATTTAGAAATAGGTGTAGAATATGGATACACATTTAATAATACACATTTTTTGAAAAAGGTAGGCGTTGATCCAGACCCAAAATGTAATAATCCAGAAATAGAAAAATGTACATCAGATGACTTCTTTTTAAAGTCTGAAAAACAGTTTGACGCCATTTTCATTGATGGGATGCATCAAAGCGAAAATGTCCTGCGAGATTTCAACAATAGTGTAAACGTTTTATCTAAAGGTGGCTTCATCTTTTTAGACGACATTTTGCCGTTGAACTACAATGAGCAACTGAAAATCCCCCGACTGCATTACTACGAGAACGGTATTCTGAAATATGGGGAAGAATGGACTGGCGACGTGTGGAAGGTTGTATACCACCTTATAACAAAATATATGGGGAATATAAATTTTGGATATTTTTATAATATTAATTATAGGGGAGTTTTATTTATAAACATTAAGGAACAATTCCAGATTCCGGAAACCGATATAGATGAAATCAATGGTTACGAATATTTTGAGCATTTCAATAACTATTTGGAAATGTTGTCTCAATCAAAAAATAGTAAAATCTGATAAAATAACCAAAATAAAAATAAATAGTTAAAATAAATAGTTAAAAACAGAATATTATATTATTATTATTTGCTAATGGAACTAATAATAACAGAGAAACCAGGGAAACCTACGGTCTGTTTAAATATGATTGTCAAGGACGAGCATCACATAATTGTGAAAACTTTGGAAATGTTATGCAGCAAAATTGAGTTCAGTTATTGGGTGATTAGCGACACGGGATCCAGTGACAACACTCGTGAATTAATTACCGAATTTTTTAAAGCCAAGAATATTCCCGGTGAATTGCTCTGTAATAAATGGGTAAATTTTGCACATAATAGAACTCTTGCCATACAAGCAGCATACAAAAAGACCGATCTACTTTTAGTGTTTGACGCGGACGATGAAATACATGGAAACATTGTATTGCCAGAAACAGTAGATGCAGATGGGTATCATTTGCATTTCGGCAGCGAAGCCGGTGTCGCTTATAGCCGCATTTTGCTTGTTAACAATCATATTGAATGGGAATATCAATCAGTAATCCACGAATATATCAATTGCTTAAAACCTGATCCTAAGTTGGTCCATATTGACGGCGATTATTATGTAGTCTCTGGGAGGTCTGGAAATAGAAGTCAAGATCCCCAAAAATATTTGAAGGATGCCAAGGTTCTAGAGGAGGCTCACGCAATCGCTTTGAAAGAAAATAATCAACTATTTTTAAGGTATGCCTTTTATTGTGCCAATAGTTACAAAGATTACGGTAGCGACGAAGAAGCCATTAAGTGGTACAAAATAACTTTGGGACAGGAAAATTGGACTCAAGAAAAATATATGTGCTGTTACAACATGTATAATTGTTATCGTCGTTTAAATAAAATAGAAGAAGGTTTTTTCTGGTTGGTACAGTCTTCCAAATACGATAATGAGAGAATAGAATGTGTTTTTGAATTGATTCAGCATTATATTATAAACGATATGTACAAGGTTGCATACGATTATTATCGTTGTTACAAACCCTTTTTTGAAAACAAGTATTTAAAGTCAAAAATGGAAGATAAATTATTTATAGAAAATGAAAAATACAACCTATTGTTGCCTTTTTTTATGATATTAGTTTCGGATAAAGTTAAGAGCGACTATCCGGAGGCTAATATGACTATTGCCAAAATGTATGAAATTATTTTCACAAAAAAGTTTCCTTCAACTAGTATGCATTATATTGGTAATATGTTGTATAATTTAACATTCTTTATTGAGATATGCATTGAAAGAATACCTAACTTTATCAACTTATTCAAAGATTACATTACTTTTCTAGAAAAGATAGATTACCCGTTTCATAAACACGATAACTTTTTTGAATTTTTTGATAAATATGGGGTCACGCTTACTAAAAAAGAGAGACCTGTTATAAAAACAAAATTCAGTCTAGAAGAGTGTAAAAAAAGTAATAAAATATTATTTTATACTGGATTCGCCAATATAAACTGGAATTATACTTATAGTATGAATAATGCATTAGGTGGTTCGGAAACAGCGGCAGCATATTTGTCCAAAGCATTTCCCAGCCATTTTGAGATATATGTAGGTGGTTCTGTTGCAGAGGAAAATGTTGATAATATTCATTACATTAATTTTGATACTATGAATAAGATGTTAAGAGAGACCGCGTTTCATACAATAATTGTTTCAAGATATATTGCTTTTTACGAAATGTTTCCTGATGTCTCATTTTATCAATCCTTTATTTGGGGACATGACATTATATTATATGCTTATGGTTGCAATATAAGCACAGAAGAAATACTTACTAAGTGGTCAAGTAAGATCACTGGATGCATTTGCCAGACGGAATGGCATGCAAATAGGTTCAAAGAATTGTATCAGGATCTAAGAGAGAAAATTTATGTAATTAATAACGGTATTATTACTGATTTGTTTAAATACAATAATAGTAATAACAACAAAAAAGTACCCAATAGATTCATTTACACATCATGTACAGAACGCGGACTAAGTAAATTGCTTGACTTATGGCCGAAAATATTGGAAGAACTACCGGACGCGGAGTTAGTTATATCTTGTTACAATCCTTTTCCACAAAATGATGATGAATATAAACTAAATGCAATTATAAATGAATACTCTTCCAGTGTAAAACATTTGGGAAGACTAAAGAGAGATAAGTTATACGAATTAATGGCTACCGCCGAATATTGGTTATATCCAAGCCATTTTCCGGAAACATCGTGCATCACATCTATGGAACTATTGGCTAGCGAAGTGGTTTGTTTTTATTACCCAGTTGCAGGATTAGTTAACACAATAGGTGAATATGGTATCCAGATATCGGAGGGCAATGAATTGGAACCTGTTTTCTCTCTTAGTAACAAGAGAAAGAGTGAATTAAAGAGGAGGGGAAAGGAATATGCTGTTTCATGCAGTTGGGCAAATCGAGCAGCAGAATGGACTAAAATAATTTGCCAAAATGATACAATAATTGAAAAAGAAGTTATTGTAAAAGAAGAACCAATAACAGTGGAACAACCAATTAATTCTCCTATTAAAGTCATAAATCTGAAGAAGAGAGAAGATAGAAAGGAAAGAATGATTAAGCAATTTGAATCACATAATATCACAGACGATAACTATGAATTTATTGAAGCCGTAAATGGTCAAGAACTAACTGAATCAGAAGAACTTAGACACCTTTTTGATCAAAATAATTTTGGATACAAAAAAAGTGTTATTGGTTGCGCACTAAGTCATCTTAGTCTATGGAATAAATTAGCAAATGATGAACAAAATGATTTTTATGTTATTTTAGAAGATGATCTGGAATTATTATCTAATTTTAAAGATCTAATTGTAAACTATTGTAATGTGTTTAAAACAAATAATCTAGAACATTTATCATTAGGAGTTTATGATTGTAATAATGTGGAACAATCCAAAATCAACGATAACAAAAACATTAAAATGTTTGAAAAAGACGTATATAAATTTTGGAATCTATCATTTGCATATATATTGAGCAAAAATGCAGCAAAAAAGATGATTGCTCATATAAATAATTGTTCCATTAAGAACGCTATTGATAATCCACAATCATTTGGGGAAGTGGTAACATTTTATCATACAAGCAACTGTATTGTAAAGCAATTGAATTTTGACTCTGATATTCAACATAATTATGATGCATTTTCATTTTCAGATCAACATAAACATCCAGCAGTTACAATTTCATTCTGTGATTGGTGGGAAACTGAATATTGCGGTGGTACATTTGATCCAAATAACAATTTCATTACTGATATTTTGAGAAAATATGGGAACATTGAAAACAATGAAATTCGTATTGTTCAACCACATGAAAACCCGAATGTACTTTTTTATAGCATTTTTGGTAATTACCATACCAATTTTCCTAATACAAGAAAGGTATTCTTTTCAGGTGAACCATTTTCCAAAAGGTTAGAAGCCTCATTTAATTTGACATTTGACAGAAACAGTGAAAATAATATTCGGTTTCCATTATGGCTGGGATATTTGAATGATTCTTTACTAACTGAATGTAACAATAGAAAAAATGGCCTTATAACAGTACCAAAGAGAGATAAGTTTTGCTCATTTATCTCTAATGGAGAAGTGAAAACAACCAATAGAAGAGTATTTGTAGAACTTTTGTCAGCATATAAGAAGGTAGATTGTGGAGGCCAGTTTCTAAATAATATTGGATACACGGTTCCTAGAGGAGTCAATTGTTCCGGAAAAATAGAACATAATAATAATTATAAATTTGCGATTGCTTTTGAAAATGAAGATTATCCCGGTTACGTTACCGAAAAAATATGTGATATTTATAAATCTAGATGCATCCCGATTTATTGGGGAACAACCGAAGTTACCAAAGATTTTAATCCTACCACTTTTATAAACGCACGTGATTTTGAATCGTTTGACAAGTTGGTTGAATATGTAATAAAGGTAGATAATGATGATCAACTGTACGCCAGTTATTTTAAGGAGCCATTTTTCTCTAATAAGTGGATGGATGCGTTTAATGATCCCAATAAAATATTCTATAAGAATTTGTCAGACTGCATTATTGGTAAGCAGCAAAATTTGGTAACTAATTATTTTGAAAAAATAAATGGAAAAGTAAATGCAAAATTAAATGATAATATACAAATAAAAGAAAATATGTTAAATTTATGGAGAGAAAATAATATTGATTCTATTTATCAATTTCCCGTTTCTAAATATTGGTTTTGTTATTCTGAATTAAAAAATTTTATTTTAAATAACCTTGACTTAAATAAATCCTATAAAATATTAGAAATTGGTTCATTTGAAGGATGTTCTTCCTGTTTTCTTTCAGATATTTTACTCAATCATCCAAATTCTAAATTAACATGTGTGGATCCTTTTGTTAGTGATGGATGTTCTATTGTAGATAATAACGAATTAAAAAATAAATTCTATTCAAACATCAAAAAAACTATTAACTACAATAAAATAACAGTTGAAGAAAAATATTCTGATGATTTTTACAAAGAATTTAATAATACTAAAAATAACAATAATAAATTTAATTTTATATACATTGATGGTGAACATTCAGATAAACAAATTATAATTGATTTGGATAACTGTTTTAATCTTTTAGAAATTAATGGAATTATGTGGTGTGATGATTATGATAATCAATGGAAAAATACATTTACAAAATGGATTGAAACAAATAATAATTATATAGAAATTATACATACTGGTTATCAATTAGGAATTGTTAAAAAACAAAATGATTTAAACAACCATATAATAAATACAAACACTGCACTAATAATAGAACCAAGAGACTTAGATGTTGTATCTAAAGTAATTTTTGATTATTACAACAAGTTGAATAAAAATAATGATTGGATTTTTGTGTTTTATTGTGGTAAAAATTTGAAATCAAAATGGTCCACTATTTTTAAAGATATTAATATTGAAATACGTGAATTAGATGTAAACAATCTTAAAACAGAAGAATATAGTGATTTCTGTAAAAACACCTCTCTTTGGGAATCCCTTTATGGCGAATTTGTATTAACATTTCAAATAGATTCTTGCATAAGAAATGAAGAGCCATATACAATTGATTATTTTATTAAATTAGATAAAAGTTATATTGGAGGTAATATGTATTATTATTGGGATGAATTTAGAAGACAAAATATGTATATGCAATATCAAAGTTTTAATGGAGGGCTTTCTTTAAGAAAAAGGACAGATATGATAAAAGTAATAGATTATTTGAAAACAGAACCAACTGTTTATCCATCATATAAAATACAAACAGATGCTGAAGATGTATATTTCACATACGGATGTTATAAACTGGGGTTAAAAATAGGAGACGATGAAGAATCACAACATTTTGCATTACATTGTATTTTTTACCCCGAGTTTTTTGGTTGTCACAATCCAGTCCAAGAAATTGAACATCAAATATTAGAAGCGTGTCCAAATATTCACAAAAATAAATATATATTTAAAAATTCCAAAGAAGACTATTTGCATTATTCTTTGGATAAGATAGTTGATAGTAGATTTACTGATAAAAATACGTGTCATAGTTATTTGGAGACATATGAATCCTTATTTAAGACAAAACAAATAACATGCAAAAATGTTTTGGAGATTGGAGTCCAATATGGTGGATCTATAAAATTATGGAATGATTATTTTATTAATGCAAATATTTATGGTATGGATATAGATGATGCGCCATATTTTTTATCCGAATATAAAAGAATAAAATGCTTAAAAATAAACGCATATTCACAAGAAGGTGTAAACTATTTTTTAAGTAAAAATATAAATTTTGATGTCATTATTGATGATGGACCGCATTCATTAGAAAGTATGATTTATTTTGTCCAACATTATTCGCAATTATTAACCAACAATGGTATACTAATAGTAGAAAATATACCGGATATTAATTGGTGTAATACTCTCATTGATAACATAGATGAATCTTTAAGAAAGTTTATAGAGATATATGATTTGAGACAAATTAAAGGCAGATGGGATGATATTTTATTGGTTATTAATAAAACAAAAAATACAAATACAAATACAAATACAAATACAAATACAAATACAAATACAAATACAAATACAAATACAAATACAAATACAAATACAAATACAAATACAAATACAAATACAAATATAATACATAAATTAAAAACAGATACAAATACAAATATAATACATAAATTAAAAACAGATACAAAAATAGAATATGGAATAAATGACTGTCGTATAGATGTTACACAAGATGCATTAAATAAGTGCATTTATAATGAAAATAAGAATATCCTTTGTATACCTAAACACGATTACGAACGCAGTGCACTATTTGGCGATCCTATTTACGGAACAATTAAATCTATTTTTATTAATGGTATTGAAAATAAAGATAATGAAACAAGCATTTTTTATAACTTATTAGATGGAACAATTTCATTTGAGGAACCTGTACAAAAATCCCAATCTTTATGTTTAAAATTAACAAATGAAAAAGATACTTCGTTGAATAATTTAAATTATTTATATAAATTAGGATTCAGAAATTTTCATATTCAAATAGTAGATAATAACACTTATGAACCTAGTGAGTATTATTCTATAAATAACGCCAAACAAATTTTAATAAATAATCCAACAAATTTAATACAAGGGTTTATTTGGTTTAAATGAAATAATTTTCAAAATATATTCAAATCAAAAACTTTATTATAAGTTAAAAAACATACTTAAAAATATTAACATCAAATAAGTATATTATTTAATGTTAATTGATATTTTTTCACTTAAATTTATTAAGCAAATAAACGGAATTATTCACATTGGCGCACATGATTGTGAAGAACGAATCAAATATTTATCTCGGTTTGATTGTATAACAGATAATGATATTATTTGGATAGATGCATTAAAACATAAAGTAGAAGAAATGAAATCTCAAAATAGTTCAATACGCATTTTTAACGAATGCATTGGAGATAAAGATAATGAATTAGTTACATTTAAAGTAACAAACAATTTTCAATCAAGTTCATTTTTAAAATTAAAAGATCATTTGATTGAACATCCGGATATTCACGAAATTGCAGAGATAGAGATGAAAACAAAAACACTAAAAACTTTTTATGATGAAAACAAATTAAAATATGATAAATATAATTTTATGGCATTAGACATTCAAGGTGCTGAATTATTAGCATTAAAAGGAGCCGGTGAAATATTGAATTCTGTTGAATATATTTATATTGAAGTAAATACTAAGGAACTATATGAAAATTGTGCGTTATTACCAGAAATAGACGAATATTTATCTAAATTTGGTTTCACAAGAGATAATATTCTCATGACAGAACATGGATGGGGTGATGCATTTTACACAAAACATATTTTAAATCTTAATCCAAAAAGTTCTACAACAATAACCTATGGAATAGATAATTTAAATATAGACGTTACAGATGTAGCATTAAAAAAATGTCAAACCCAAAATAACATATTATATATTCCAAATAATGATATGGAAAGAAATGACTTGTTTGGTGATCCTTTATATGGTATTGTAAAATATATATATATCATTAATGATAACAATATTTATACTATTGATTATAATGATTACATCTATATTGACTTGAATAACCATAAAATATATATTAATGAAATTCCTCCGCGATCAGTAACTTCAGAATATCAAATTTTAAAACATCAATATAATTTCTCTATTATGGCCATATTTAAAAATGAAACAATGGTTTTAAAAACCTGGATGGAACATTATTTATGGCAGGGTGTGGATCATTTCTATTTGATTGATAATGATAGTAACGACAATCCACTAAGTATTTTACAAAAATATATTGATGCAGGATTAGTTACATATTATTTCAGACCAGAAAAGCACCAACAACCACAACATTACAGATATGTTTTTGACAATGAGAATTTAAAAGATAAAACGAAATGGTTATGTATTTGTGATATAGATGAATTCTTTTTTGGAACAGAACAAAAGTTATCGACTGAGTTAGATAATTTTGATAATTATGATGTCATAAATACACATTCATTTTTTTATGGAAGTGATAACCTAATAAATCAACCAGAAGACATTAGAACTGCAATTGTTCACAGAACTGACGATGTCATTAATGGAGTAAAATATATATTCAAACCTAATTGTATAAATGATAGTTCAGAAATATGGATTCACTGGTTAGTAATACCTGGTACTTTACAAAAAACATATTTATATAAACAAACATTTAATGATACAAAAATCCGATTGAATCATTATATAACACAATCTTTAGAATATTTCCAAAAAGTTAAAATGACTAGAGGAGATGTTTCAACATCTGAAAATGAATATAGAAGAACAATGGAAGTATTTGATTATTTTGTAAAAGAGGCAACAATAAGAGATGATATTTTAAAATGTATTGTAGAAGACAATTATATTAAACCAATATATCAAACAATACATTTAAAATATTTAATGGATGGACAAAAGGATGAGCCTAATTTTTCTATAGAGAATATGAAATATAAAATGTATAAATGCGATAATGTAATAAATTATAAATTTATTCGTTTAACACCTGAAATGGATATAAATATTATTGTAAATATTAAACCAACTAACAATGCACAAATTTATCTTATTTTAGATTGTCCAGGAGATGATTCTTTTCAACATTGGGTTTTTGAGACATTTATATTTTTTAAATTATTTGAAAAAATAAATCAGTTATATTCCAATGTAAAAATATTAACAAGTAATACAAAAAAATATGTGAGAAATTTATTAAATTTTATAGGAATGAAAAATGAAATTGTATATGAGATAGATAATCGCGATAACATTTGTTTTATACCACCATTATCATCACTAAATAGAGCAATTTATGTTGAAATATATAAATGGGGTATAACTAATTTTATTAATAAAATAGAAGGAAATATTTTTATACCAAAAACCCGAACAAATATTTTATTTTTACCTAGAAATACCAAAGATAATTATGGACATAATGGTCTTTATGAAGATAGACGTGATGCAAACGAAGTGAATTATATTACAGATGGAGTTATAAAAAATGGAGGCACTGTTTTAAACACATACGAATTAAATGATTTGTCTTATCAATTTTCAATTATTCGTAATTCAAAAAATGTTATATTAGATTATGGTTCTTCTTTTTTAGTAAATGGAATAGTATGTAAAAATCAAAATATCATTATTTTGAATAAATTCTGGAAATCAAATAATCATATAATAATGCAAGGCGATAATATAATTTATGAATTTCAAAAATCAGTTAATAATGTAGTTATTCTTACTGATTACAATTGTTACGAAGATATTGCAAAACATTTTATTTATTAAAATATATTAAAATATATTAAAATATATTAGATAAATTCTAATATAAACTAATATTAAAATATGAATAATTATAAACTATGTTTCGTCATTGCACAAAAATATAATAGAAATTATATATCATACATTCAATATTATATTGATAATATACAAAAATTTTACCCAGGTAGTTTATGTATTATTGTAGATAACAATTCACGAGATGTAAATGATATCATCATTAAATTAAAAGAATACAAAAATGTTATTATAATTTCAAATGAAACAAAATGTAAATTTGAATTGGGTGCTTATAAAGTAGGAATAAGTTATTTAATAACCAATAACTTAATAGATAAATATGATTATACAATTTTTTCACAAGATACATTTGTTTTAATTAATAAATTCAACTTTGATGAATTACGCCAACAAAATATTACTGCATGTTCTTTAATAAATACAAATCCTGGACAATACGTAGAACAATTAGATACAGTTGAATCACAAATTATATTAAAAAAAATAAATTTAATTGGTTCGGAGAAAAAAATATCATTATGTTATGCTAACTCATTTATTCTTCATAATTCAAAAATAGAAGAATTTTTAAATATAACAAAAGATAATATTCTTCTTGTCAAAGAAGAATCTGTTATTTCTGAAAGATATCAAGGAGCAATATTATATTATTTAAATGGGTATAAAAATAATGGTATTACGAATCACAATAATTTAACATATGATCCTTGTTTTATAGATCCGTTCAATTGTATAAATAAAGAATATTTTATTAAAATAGGTCAATTTAAAACAGAAATAACATAAGATCTATAATAATAAATATTGAAATAATAAATAAACATTAAAATAACAATTTAAAAATAACAATTTAAATTGTTACATGAATAATCCAGTATTGATAACTACAAGTGGTATAGGAGAGAGACTAGGAAATATAACAAAATATACAAATAAATCCCTTATCCCTGTTGGAGATAAATATGCAATTTGTTATATTATAGATAATTATGACATAAATACAGAATTTATAATTACATTGGGTTATTATGGAAATTATGTTAAGGATTTTTTGTTGTTAGCATATCCATCGCATAATTTTACATTTATAAATATAGAAAAATATACTGGCTTAGGTTCTAGTCTTGGTTATTCTCTATTACAAACAAAAAAATATTTGCAAAAACCATTTATTTTTCACTGTTGTGATTCTATTATTAATACAAAAATAAATATATCGGAAGGAGAAAATATGTTATATACATATTGTTTAAAAGAAAGTTTTCATTATGCAAATATTAAAGGAGTAAATGGTATTGTACATAATATTAATAAAAAAAATTGTAATGATTATGATTATATTTATACTGGAATTGCTTATATATATGATTATAATATTTTTTGGAAAAGTCTTGAATATATATATGATGTAGATATCTTTAATTATGAGTTAAGTGACGTAGATGTATATCGTATAATGGTACAAAAAAATATAACTTTCAAATACACAGTTTTAGATGAATGGTATGACACAGGTAACAAAACCTCATATAATAATTTATTAAAGACAATTAAACCAAAATATTGTATAATTAATAAAAATAATGAGTCACTATGTTTTTTTCAAGACAAAGTAATTAAATTTATAAATGATAAGGAAATAAATAAAAAACGGATAATACGTCAAAAATCATTATATCCTTTAACTCCCAAAATATTAGGATGTAGTGATAATTTTATATCTATGGAACTAATTGAAGGAAAATTATTGTCTGAAACTACAAATTACGATGAAATATATAATTTATTATGTTGGGCTAAAAAATATTTATGGATTGAAGAGAATACTACTTTAGAATATATGGTATGTTGTAAAAAGTTTTACATAGGAAAAACAATTACTCGTATCAATCAATTACCATCAACGTTTATAACAAATGTTTTACATATTAACAATTTAAAATGTTTACCTATTTTTGAACTTATACATAAAATCCCAGAAACTCATATCATAAATGATACATTTGTAAAATTTCATGGTGATTTTATACTTGATAATATACTAAAAATAAATAATTCACATAATAATGATAATAATGATAATAATGATAATAATGATAAT
>Ga0214919_10004780_pt1 | contig 19558 bp, 20 predicted proteins | sample LL1503_MetaG_FD_177994 | JGI IMG/M metagenome (GOLD analysis project Ga0214919, IMG submission 177994) | Freshwater microbial communities from Lake Lanier, Atlanta, Georgia, United States - LL-1503 | ecosystem: Environmental > Aquatic > Freshwater > Lake | place: USA: Georgia | collected...
GGGCTTTGGGTCGGCCGCAGGAGCAATAAGGTGTTTATGTCGGGAAGATCGACTCCTTCATTGTAGAGATCGCAAGTACAAACAATGCGAATATCCCCAGAAGCGAGGCGACCGGGTATTGCCTCCCGCTCTTTACGGTCAGTCTTCCCGGTGACAGAAACTGCGCGAATTCCAGTCGCGGTGAATCTCTCCGCCATGAACTCGGCGTGCCGTACGCTTACACAAAAAGCAAGCGCTCTGACTGCACTTATATCAGAGCAGTATTTCTGCAACGAGTTCATCACAAGTCGAGCGCGAACCTCATCTCCAGAAATGATCCTGTCCAGAGAAGCAATCTCCGCCGCCGCGCCATCCCATCTTATTGAGGACAGATCTGTAGCGTCGGCGCTGCCGTAGTACTCGAACGGCGCGAGTAGCTGTTGATCGAGAGCGTTCCAAAGCCTGAGTTCGACGGCGGGGCGATCGTCAGGCCTTCGGTCAAAATACTCGTTGATTGGTTTGCCATCCGTCCGAATGGGAGTAGCCGTCAGGCCGAGCAAAATTTTTGGCTTTATCGAACGTGCGAACCGATCGAATGACGCCGCTGGCAGATGATGACACTCGTCGATTACAACCGTATGCCAGTGATCTGCACCGAATCGCTCAACTAGCTGTTTGGATTCAACGCTCGAAATCGATGCAAAGAGGTGATCGTATGAGTCTGGCTCCCTGCCTTCAGCCAACAATTCACCAAAATCGGGAGTGCGCAAAGCTTGTCGATAAGTGACCATTGCCTGCCGCAAAATCTCTACGCGATGCGAAACAAAGAGAAGCCTTGGATGACCACCCACCTTCGCCGACGCTCGATAGTCCAGGGCAGCCACCACAGTTTTTCCAGTCCCCGTCGCCGCCACCAGAAGATTTCGCCACCGACCCAACTCTCGCTCCCGGGCAAGTCGGTTCAACATTTCGACCTGATATGCCTTGGGCGTAAGTTCGAACCATACCATCGCCCCTCCGCCAGCACCGTTTGCGCTTTCCTGCTTGAGCGCCGTGGCCAGCCGTCGAACTGCAGTCTCGCTATTCGCATCGAACGACTCGAATTCCGGATCGTTCCAAAGTGACTCGAATTGCGCTAGTGCCGAAACATAAAGATCCGGTTGACCTGCCTGGGCAAATTTTACGGTCCACTCCAGTCCCCCTATCAGCGCGGCGCCTGAAACGTTTGCACTACCCACATAGGCACTGCCAAAACCAGTCGCACGGTGAAATAACCAAGCCTTTGCATGCAATCGGGTACGGCGGGTGTCGTAGGAGACTTTGATAGACACGCCCGGCAAATTGCCGAGCGCGACAAGTGCGCGCGTCTCTGTAGCGCCCATGTAAGTAGTGGTTAGGATGCGCACGCGACGCCTCGGCGTACCTGCGGCATTGGTCACCGCCCCGGACTCAAAACGGTCGATAAGTTTTCTAACGCCACTCCACTTGATAAATGAGACTAGGATATCAACTTCGTCTGACGCATCGAGTTCACCGCGTAGATCCGCGAGTAAAGACGGGTCGGCCCGACCGGCGGTAAATAGCCACGGCCGGAGTACGCCGGTCGCCGGCGCAACGAATGGAGCAGCGCCTCGATGGATCGAGCGAAGAACACTTACGGGAGAAGTCCAAGCGGGTGTCACATCGAGCTTCGCCTCTCTACGCAATGCAGCGAGAAGGCCAGCGATTAGTGCCAGTTGCTCCTGCTCGAGAGGGGCTCCATTTTCATCCGGCTCCACATCGTTCAGAACCCCCGCGACAAGCCTTCCAACCGCCTCCGCCAATCGTGTCGATCGTTCACTGGCAGACAGCCGACCTACACTCGCTTGATCTGACTCAACGAGTGTCTTAATCTCCGCAAGGACTACATCGTCCAGCAACTTGTCGTATAGACCATCTGGCAGACTCATCCAAATACCTCCATAGGCATTTCACCCGAAAACACTATGCAACAAAAGAAACAATTTTGTCGGAGTGAATTCCCGTCGAAGCTTCCGCCTACCTTGTGAGGCCGTCAAGCGCGGTTTGCGACGCAAATATTAAGGCGTCTTGAAATATTAGCGTCGCATAAGGGCATAGTGTTTTATGCCGTGATTCCTGAAATATTCCCGCACACCGTCGACGCGCTCACCCCTGATAACATCTAAAGACATCATCCCAGTCATTTACACGAGGCGCGATGTCCACTCCAATCACCGGAACCTGCCTCTGCGGCTCCGTCAAATTCGAAGTCACCCCGCCCTTCACGGCCTTCCGCTATTGCCACTGCACCCGCTGCCAGAAAGCGAGCGGCAGCGCGCACGCGGCGAATGCATTTCTGCCGTTGACGCAGTTCAAATGGCTGGCAGGTGAATCGCTGGTGAAGCGATTCGATCTGCCGGGCGCGAAGAGATTTGCGGTGGCGTTCTGCACGCAATGCGGGACGCGCGTGCCGCATAAGATCAATACGACGGAGAACATGCTCATACCCGCCGGCCTGCTGGACGGCGATCCCGGCGCACGGCCGGACAGCAGTATTTTCTGGAAGTCGCGTGCGGCGTGGTACGTCTCTCCGCAGGAATTGAAGAGGTACGATGAATACGGCGGTTGATTGAAGTCCTGATATTTCCCAGGAACCTCACTGCATCCCTACGCGACGCTGTTGCTTCTGGGGACCCCTTGTGAGCCGCCGAGTAACACAGATGAGTTCGGAGCCGTGGTCGAGGACCTGTTTGAGCTCGCAATCCTTATGTGTTTTCTCATTCTTCGAGCGAGTTCCACAGACCCCGAACTCGTCGAGTAACACAGGGGACGCGCAGGCGCGGCTCACCAGGGGGGTCTTTTTCTTTGGTGACTTTCTTTTGGACAAGTAAAAGAAAGACACCAGCACCGGGCTGCCCCCGGAGAATTAAAGATTTCAAACTGCCCCTCACCCCAACCCTCTCCCCACTATCGCGGGGCGAGGGAGTGTTAATGCAAACAAAAACCCCGCATCTGCGGGGTTTTTGTTTGGCGAACTCTGAAATCATTGCTGCGAGGTCGGCGCTACGGGCGGAGGCGCGACGCGCTTCTTATGCTGGCTTCCACTTTTAGCAACAGAACTTTCTCCGCTCTTCGGCTGCTCAGCCGGTTTGATGGTATTGGACACCGGCCGGCTATTGTTGGAAGGACGCACCTTGCCAAGAAACCTGTCGGCCGATTCAGGCGGCAGGACGGGCGGCGCGATGTAATAGCCTTTCTCGACAGTCTCGGCGTGCGCGGCGGACGCCAGCAACAACAGGATTCCGGGCCAGATACTGCGAACGGCGAAAATGGGCATTGAGTGGTCTAATTGAATGATTGCAGGTGCAGCATTGTTAGGTAAGGAACACTCTTTGAACAGGCATAACGTCACGCGAGTTCAAAGTTCGTGAATTAACCCTGCCCCTCACCCCGACCCTCTCCCCACTTACGCGGGGCGAGGGAGTATTCATGAATTGAAGCCGACGCTGCGTTGCCCGCGCAAGTCGATGGGGCTATGCTTGCCGCCACAAGCTATAAAACCTCTGCGGGAGGAGACGACATGAACAAAATAAAAGCCGCTGTGCTGGCGCACTACACTTTCGTCGTTCCCGCACAGGCGGGAACCCAGGAGGCTCTTCTGGATACCCGCCCCGGCCTGATACCTTCCGGGGCAGGCTTTAACGCGCGGGTATGACGGTTTAGCGGAATTACGCCGCTTTCCGTAGCGACATTTTGTTGACCCTGATTTCGACCCGCAACCTGGCGTGGCCCAGCATATTCACTAGCGCATCGAGGCTGAATTTATCAATCCGCCCTTTGAGCAGATCATTCAGGCGCGGCTGAGTGACGCCGAGTGCAAGCGCAGAATCTTTCTGCGTCAGGCCACCACGCTTCACGAACTGCTCGATCCGTGTCATCAACTCGGAACGCAGCAATAGATTGTGCGCCTCCCCCGACGGGAATCCGAGGTCCCGAAATACATTGCCGCTGCCACGCGTTATCTTCACTCGTTTTGTCATGTCCGCCTCCTTTGATCAATCAGTGCACGGAAATACCTCTTGCGTGCTGTATTTCTTGGATACGCTCGATTCAAGCACTGAATCACAACGGTTCAGCGCGCATCGGCACCGCCTCTTTTGGCGCCTCGTCGATTTCGATGCGCTCATATTCCGCAATCACCTGAGCGCCCAGCAGGAGCAGAGTGGCCGCGACTTCGAGGCTCAGCAGCACGATGATGGCGGTGGCAATCGAGCCGTAGACCACGCTCACCTGCGACAGCGTGCCGAAATACCAGGCCAGCGCGTGGCGGATGATTTCCCACAGCACGGCCGCCGTCGCGCCGGCGAGCAGCAGGCCGTGGTTGGCCTGAAACGCCCGCTACACCTGCAGCGTGAACGCGACGGGGTTGGTGATGACGTGGCTGATGCGGGGGTTGATGAGTTTCATGGGGGGCCGTGAACGCGGAAAAATCGTGATAGCGCAGGTCCTTCCAGCTTCACAATCCAGCAACTATTCCACTAACATCAGCGATGAAAAGGCAAAATGCGGGCGGCGTCTCACTTCATTGCATCGGCAAGAACGTTGGGATGTTTCTGCGCGATACGAATCAGGCTTCGTGCTGCGCCCGAGGGTTCGCGGGCGCCTTGCTCCCATTTCTGCAGCGTGCGCACGGAAATCCCGAGCAAAACCGCGAACTCTGCCTGGCTAAGCCCGCTCGCGTTGCGCGCGCTTACCACCGCGGGCAGCTTGACGCGGGTTTTGCGCGCGGCCTTGCCGGCCTTCATTTGCCTGACGCTGCGCAAAAGATCCTGATTGAACGCCTGCACTTCCCGGTCAGCTTTTTTCTTTGACGATCTCATTTCTGAGTTCCTTTAACAGGTTCGGCGGCAAATTATCGAACTTCGCTTTGGTATACGCTATCAACAGCCAGATAGTGCCGTTCTGCAAAACGTTGTAATAAATTACCCGGGCACCTCCGCGCTTGCCGCGGCCGGCGGCCGTCCAACGCACTTTGCGCAATCCACCGCCGCCGGGAATGACGTCCCCTGCCATGGGATTGTTTGCAATCCAGTCGATGAATTGATCCAGCTCCTCTTCCGACCAGATCTGCGACGCATATTTTTCGAATAACGGTGTCTGCGCTACTGTCAGATACATGGTTCAATTATACCCCATTGGGGCACTCTTGGTAAGGGACCGGAGCGAAGTCCGCACATGCCGCGCCCGACCTCGGCGCGGCCGCGGCGGCGGCTTTTGTGGCAAGATTCCGCGACCGGTTTATTTTAATTCTCTGTCAAAGAGACATCGATACGAGGAAACGCAATGCTCAATGCAAGAACGGGCCTGTTGCTGGGCGCAGCCCTGCTGGCCTGCGCGCCCGCGGCGCTCATGGCCCAGACCGCAAAGACCTATCCCGACAAACCCATCCGCGTGGTCGTGTCGGTGCCCGCCGGCGGCACGCCGGACGTGCTGGCGCGCACGGTAACGCCGAACATGTCGGCGCTGCTCGGGCAGCAACTGGTGATGGATAACCGCGGCGGCGCGGGCGGGCGCATCGCGGCCGAAACGGTGGCCGCCTCCGCCCCCGACGGCTACACGCTTTTCATGGCGAGCTCACCGAGCATGACCATAGTGCCGCATATCGCGAAAGTGCCGTACAACACGTTGAAGGATTTCGCGCCTATCAGTTTGATCGCGACCAGCGACATGCTGATGCTGACCAGCGCCGCGAGCCCGATTGCCAGCATGAAAGACCTGATCGCGCGCGCCAAGGCCGAACCCGGCAAGCTCAACTACGGCTCGGCGGGCAACGGCGGCACCAATCACATCGGCATGGAAGTGTTCAAGAGCATGGCGGGCGTCAATCTCACGCATGTGCCGTACGCCGGCTCGCCACAATCGGTGATCGACCTGATGGCGGGGCGGCTCGACTTGCTGCTGAATTCGATTCCGCCGGCGCTGCCGCACGTGAAGGCGGGACGGCTGCGCGCGCTGGGCGTGTCCGGCACGAAACGCTCCGTGCTGTTGCCCGACGTGCCAACCGTAGACGAAGCAACGGGATTGCGCGGCTTCCAGGCAGGCAGCTGGCTGGGTCTGCTGGCGCCCGCCGGCACGCCGCGCGCCATCGTGGAGCGGCTTAACGAAGCCGCCGCGCAGACTTTGCGCAATCCCGAAATTCGCGCCAGGCTGATAGCGATCGGCGGCGAACCCGTGGGTAACAATCCGCAGGAATTCGCCGCTTTCCTGCGCGACGATTATCAGAAGAACGGCGTCGCGGCGAAACAGGCCGGCCTTAAAGCGGACTGAGGCTACAAGCCATATCAACAACGTTCGTCCTGAGGTATCGAAAGGTGGACGCCACCTTCTGCAAATACCTTGTTCGAGCTTCTATACTTCAGCACGAACGGACTTCTCACGCCGCGTTGCGCGGCAGCTCTTCGGCGATACTCGTCGATTCAGACACCGCGGGCAGCAGATCCTCGGCAGTTTCCCGCACGTGCGCCTGCATGAGCGCCGCCGCGCGCGCGCCGTCCCTGGCTCGCAGCGCCGCCAGGATTTCGCGGTGGCAGTCCTGCTTCACGCGCAGGCGATCCAGATACAAAGCCTTGTTGCGCGCGTCGTCCTTAGACATGCGCAGCAACGCGGCGCGATAAAACAATACCAGCCGCTGCAGCGCCTCCAGCAGTCCGCCCAGGTGCCGGTTGCCGCTCAGCGCGAGAATTTCGGCATGGAATTGGGTGTTGAGCGTGAATGCGGTGTCCAGATCGCCACGTTCGATTGCCTCGTCGGCGCGGCGGACGAGATCGTCGAAGCGTGCCGCGGTCGGCCCGTCAAAATGCCGCGCCGCTTCTTCCGCGGCCAGCGCCTCGAGCGCCGCGCGGCAACGGTACAGCTCCATGAGATCGACCTGCGAGGTCCCGCGCACTTCATAGCCACCCTGTGCTAACGGCACCAGCACGCCCTCCTGCTGCATCTTGCGCATCGCCTCGCGCACCGGCGTGCGGCTCACGTTCAGTTTGCGCGCCCACTCGATGTCTTTCAGGCGCTGGCCGGATTCGATTTCTCCGCTGCGGATTTTTTCCCACAGGATGCCGTGGATCTGCTCGAACAAATGGTTGCGCGCCGGCAGCTCCATTCTCATTTTCGTACTCTCTCCCCCTGCTTTTTTCATTGCGTGCTTTTCGTCATGCCGCAGCCGCGAGCTGCATGGCATCGCGCGCTTTATTTTTACCGTCCCAGATGCGCGACGGAATGCAGATCTGCCCTTCAAAGAGCTTGCGGCAGGTACGCAGCAGGTTCGCTTCCTGCAGGTCGAACTTGCCGCCGACCTGGCGCGCGAGCAATTCGACCTCCAGCGTGCCGCCTGGATGCTCGATACCGACAATCTGCCGCCCGGCACCCTTGAGCTTTGCCAATTTGTTGGCGACGGTCCCCGGCATGAGGCACGCAGCGGCGAGCGCCATTGAGCCGGTGACCGAATACGTTGCATGGCAATTGAACGGCACGAAATCACGCGAGGCTATGGTGCCGCCCGCGCGCGGTGCCGCCACCAGTACCGGCTTGGGAATCACCAGCTTGCTGCAATCACCCAGCCCCATGCGCTTACCGGCTTCGATACGAATTTTTTCCAGGCGGGCTATCAGTTGGGCATCCGGGTCGAGCTCAGCCTTGGACTCATAGCCCGTTTTGCCGAGGGCCGCGGCCGACACGATGACCATGGGCACGGCGACGTCGATGCACGTCACCTCGACGCCGTCGATTTCCTCGCTGACATTGCCGGTCGGCAACAGCTTGCCGGTCTTGCTGCCGACGGTGCCAGCGAAGTTTTCCTTGACCGCCACCGCCGTGCCCGGCACGCCAGCGATGGCCGCGTCGCCGTCGTACGTGACCTCGCCACCGGGCGTTTGCAGGATGACTTCTATCGTCGAGTTCGTATTGATATTGAAAACGACCACGCGCGTTTCCGGGTCCCTGGCGGCGACCAGCCCCATTTCGATCGCGAACGGCCCGACCGCCGACAGCATGTTCCCGCAGTTGGAGGAATAGTCGACGACGTCGGATTCGGGGTTCACCTGCACGAACAGGTAGTCGACATCGTGTCCTGGGCGCGACGATTTCGACACCACCGCGATCTTGCTGGTGAGCGTCTCAGCGCCGCCGATGCCGTCGATCTGCCGCTTGTGCGGCGAGCCCATGGCGGTCAGCAGCACGGAATCCAGCGTCTTGCGGTCGGCCGGCAGGTCGCTGGCGAGGATTAGCGGGCCCTTGGAAGTGCCGCCGCGATAAAGCGATGCGGGGATGCGCGTGATCAAAGCGGAGTCCTCATCATGTCAGGAACTCCTACTCCAGCTTGATATTGGCCTGCTTGATGACGGTGGCCCAGCGGGCCACGTCGTTTTCCACGAAAGCGCCGAACTCCAGCGAGGTCTTGCTGGGCCTGGATTCGAGGCCTGCGCCGAAGAACCGGTCCTTCGCGTCCTGCTGCACGACGGCTTTGGCGATTTCGCGTTGGAGCCTTTCAATGACGGGCTTGGGCGTGCCAGTGGGCACTAACACACCGTACCAATTATCGGCGACAAAATCGGCCACACCGGCTTCTTTCATGGTCGGCACGTCGGGCAGGAAAACGGAGCGCGAATTGCTGGCGACGCCAAGCGGCCGCAGCCGGTTGCCCCGGATCAGCGGCATGACCGCGGGGGCCGTCGCGAACATGACCTGCACGACACCACCCGCGAGATCGACGGCCGCGGGGCCGCTGCCTTTGTAGGGGACGTGAATCATTTTCGTGCCGGTGCGCAGCAGGAACATTTCGCCGGCGAGGTGCACGCTGCCGCCGGTTCCGCCCGACCCGTAATTGAGTTTGCCCGGCTCGGCCTTGGCGAGCGCAATCAGCTCGCTGACTGAAGTCGCCTTCACCGATGGATGCACCACGGCGATGATGGGCGTGATTGCCGCGAGAGATACCGGCGCGAAATCCTTGATCGGATGGTAGCCAGCGTCCTTGTACAAACTGATGCCGGTGGAAAAACCGGTGTCCGCAAGCAGCACCGTGTAGCCGTCGGCGGGGGCTTTGGCGGTGATCGCCGTGCCGATGTTGCCCGCGGCGCCCGGCCGGTTGTCGACCACGACCTGCTGACCGAGGGCCTCGGTCAACTTCGCGGCGATGATGCGCCCGGAGACATCCGAGCCGCCACCCGGCGACCATGGCACCACCATGCGGATCGGCTTATCGGGATAATCGGCAGCCAGGGCCGCGCACGATGCGGCTGCAAAAACGAGCATGCTGATAGACGAATTCAGGCGTTTCATCAGGGTTCCAGTCCAGGTGGGTTAAGCATGCGTGAGGGCTTAGTGCTTGCTATCGGGAATCATTCTAGCGCAGAATCCACATTCGGTATACCGTATACGTAAAATGATAAATCATTGTAATTTATAACTTTTAAAGCATATGAGCTATCTGACCTCCATAGACATAAACGGCGTCGCTAAACCCGCCGCCACGCTGGATTTTTCGGGGCCGCCGGGCGCATTCCCGCTGGCCCGTTACGATCTGCCAAAAATCCGCAGCGCGGTGAAGCGCGACGAGATCAAGCGCGGGCCCAACTCGATATGGCGTTACTGGATGCTGCTGCCGGCAGACGACCCTGCGGCAGCGGTCACCATGGGCGAAGGCCAGACGCCTCTTGTCAGGCTGGGCGCGCTGGGCCATAAACAACTGTGGCTGAAAGACGAAGGGCAGAATCCTTCCGGGTCGTTCAAGGACCGCGGCGCCAGCGCAGGCTTCACGCGTTACCGCGAACTGGGCGTCACGGCATTGGCGCTCAACAGCACCGGCAACGCGAGCGCCGCGTGGGCGATGTATGCAGCAAGAGCGGGCATCAAGTGCGTGAGTTTTCTGCCGGTGGACGGCCAGGAATCGACGCGCAAGCAATGCAACCTCTCCGGTGGTGAAGTCCGCTTCGTCGAGATTGCGGACTGGGCCAACGTCGGCAGCATCGTCGCGCGCGAATGCGCGGCGCACGGCTGGCTCAACGTCTCGGCATTGCGCGAACCGTATCGCATAGAAGGCAAGAAAACGCTCGCCTTCGAAATCGCGGAGCAATTCGACTGGCATTTACCGCAGGCCATCGTCTTTCCGACCGGCGGCGGACAGGGCGTGATCGCGCTCTACAAAGGTTTTCAGGAACTGCGCGAGCTCGGCTGGATTACGGACCCCGATCCCAAGCTGGTGATCACGCAATATGCGGGCTGCGCGCCCATCGCCAAGGCGTTTCAGGAAAACAAAGACCACTGCGAGCCGTGGGGCGCGATAAACATACTCGCCGGCGGCATGAAATCGCCGAACCCGCTGTGCGGTCCGGACATGCTGGCGATACTCCGCCGCACGCGCGGCACCGCGGTATCAGTGACGAATGAGGAAGCACTCGCCGCGCAGGCTGAAATCTGCCGCGCCGAAGGTGTGTTCATCTGCCCCGAAGTTGCCACCACGCTGGTCGGCATCCGTAAAGCAATCGAATCGGGCGCGGTTGGCGAAAATGAAACCACGGTGTTGATCGGCACGGCGACCGGCCTCAAATCGCTCTCGCACGTCGCCGACCCGATGAGCTAGCCTCGATTCAGGCTAATCCACCTTGATTCCGGTGGCCTTGACGACGCCTATCCAGCGCGTGACTTCGCGCTGCACGAACTCGTCGAACCGCGCCGGCGTGCTGCCCACCAGCTGGAACTGCATCTCGTCCAGACGCGCCCGCATCTCCGGCGTCTTCAACGAGCGCTCGATGGCTTCCTGCAGTTTGCCGACGATTGCGGCGCTGGTGCCCGCTGGCGCGACGAGGCCCCAGAACGCCTCGACGACGACCGCGACGCCCGACTCCTGCAGCGTCGGCACGTCCGGCAGGTTCGGCAGCCGTTTGGCGCCCGACACCGCGATCGCGCGCATGCGTCCCGCCTTGATTTGCGCAAGCAATGACGCCGGCACCGACATCAGCATCGAGACCTCGCCGGAAATCAACGCGGTAATCTGCGGCGCGCCGCCTTTGTAAGGAACATGGATCATTTTGGTGCCGGTAACGAGATTGAACTGCGCGAACGCGAGATGCCCGGTCGTGCCGCTGCCGGTGCTGCCATAGGTCAGGCGTCCCGGCTGCACTTTGGCGAGAGCGATCAGCTCCGTCACCGATTTCACGGGCAGGGACGGATGCACGACAAGGACCGGCGAGGTCGCCGCCATCATGGTGATGCGCGTGAAATCTTTCAGCGTGTCATACGGCAGATTGAGCTGCATGCCGGGCGCAGCCACATAAGCGTTGTCGACCGTCAACAGCGTGTAGCCGTCGGGCGCCGAGCGAGCAGCGAGCTGCGTGCCTATGGTGGTGTTGCCGCCCGCGCGATTGTCGACGATGGTGTTCTGGCCGAATTCGGCGATGGCTTTGGTAATGACGGTGCGGGCGAAAATGTCGTTGGCACCGCCCGGCGAGTATGGAACTATGACTCTCACCGGCTTCGATGGATATTGATCGCCGCCGGCGGTCTGCGCGCTCGCCGGCGGCGAAACCATGACAAGCACGCTCAATAAAACGAAAAATATCGGATACAACAGTTTCTCCCTGGGAAAACATCACTCCGGTTTGATGTTGGCGTCGCGGGCAACGCGGGTCCATTTGGCGATTTCGTCCTTCACCACCTTGCCGAAGCCTTCTGGTGTTGTCACCGTCGCGGGCTCGGCACCCTCCGCCGACAGCCGCTTTTTCAACTCCGGCGACGCCATGACGGTGACGATTTCAGTATTGAGCTTCTTGATGACAGCGGGCGGCGTGCCGGCAGGCGCGAGGATGCCCCAGGTGTTATTGGCGTCGTAGCCGGGCACCGTCTCTGCGATCGCCGGCACGTCCGGCATGGCGACACTGCGTTTGAGGCCACCGGTACCCAGCGCGCGCAGTTTGCCGCTGCGCACGTGCGGCAACATCTGGATGAGCGAACCTATGGTCATCTCGGCGTGGCCGCCGATGACGTCCATCATGCCCTGGCTGCCGCCTTTGTAGGGAATGTGCACGACGTCGATGTTCGCCATGCTGCGAAAGAGCTCGCTGCAAAAATGCTGCAGACCGCCAACACCGGACGACGTGTACTTCAGCTGCCCCGGCTTCACCTTGGCGAGCGCGATCAATTCCTTGGTCGTGGTCGCCGCCACCGAAGGATGCACGGCCAGCACTGTCGGCCCCGTGCCCAGCATCGCAACCGGCGCGAATGCCTTGATCGGATCGTACGGTAATTTGTAGATGACAGCGTTGACCGGATACGACGATGAAATGAACAGCAGCGTATGACCGTCGGGCACCGCCCGCGCCGCCATTTCGGAGCCAAGCGTGCCGCCGGCGCCGCTGCGGTTGTCGATCACGATCGACTTGCCGAGCCGTTCGGAAAGCTGCGTTCCCATCTGGCGCGCAATGATGTCGCTGCTGCCGCCCGGCGGGAATGGAATGATGAGGCGGACCGGTTTCGTCGGATACGCCTCAGTACCCGATTGCGCGTATGCAACGTTCAGCGACATTGCCGCCACCGCAGGCAGCAGGGCGAGCTGCCGCAAATCAAATATCATCATGCTTATTTCGCCCGGTACTGGTTGACGAAGTCCCAGTCGATTTCCATGCCGAAGCCCGGCGCGTCGGTGATGTGCACCTCGCCGTTCTTCACCTGCGGGCCGTTTTTGTAAATGCCCAGCCCGAGCACGTCGCGCACCTTGTTGCCGATGGTTTCGACGGCAAAGCTCGCCGACGGGAAAGCCACGCACAAATGCGTGTGGATTTCGGGCGACAGATGCGGTGCGATGCGCACGTTGAACTGTTCCGCGACGTGGGCGACGCGCAGGCCTTCGGTAAAGCCGGCGTAGCGCGTGGAGTCGAATTGCGCGAAACGCAGCGCGCCGGAGGTGATGAAGTCGCGCATGGTGAAGCGCGTGAGTTCGCGCTCACCGTGCGCAAGCGGGATCGGACTCGCCGCGGCAAGCTTCACGTAATCGGACGGCTGCAGATACCAGTGCAGCGGCTCCTCGAGCCAGAAAATGTCGTACGGCGCGACCGCGTGCGCGAAACGTATGCACTCCTCGACGTCATACGGCGCGTTCATGTCGAGCATGAACAGCGTGTCCTTGCCGATCGCCTCGCGGATCGCGGCGATGCGCTCGACCTCCTCGCCCATGTCCGCCCAGCAGCATTTCGCTTTAACCGCGCGATAGCCATTGGCAACGAACGACGCCATTTCGTTGGCGTAGGTTTCGATGGTGGCGTTGTCGCGGTAATAGCTGCCGGTCGCGTAGGTGAAGAACGATTTGCGCGCGCCGCCCAGCAATTTATAGACCGGCAGGTTGGCTGCCTTGCCCTTGATATCCCACAGCGCAATGTCGATGCCGGCAATCGCGGCCATGATCTGCGGGCGCGCGCTGCGCGGCAACGGCGGCGGCAATCCGCCGCTGCCCTGCAGGCCGCCCGGCCGCGGACAGGTCAGCAGGAAAAGTTTCTCCCACACTTCGGCGTGGCCCAGCGCGTCCATGCCTTTGATGATGTCGCCGAATTTCAGGATCCATTCGCAGATGGTCTTCATCGGTTCGCCATGCACTTTGCCGTAGCCGATGAGTCCGTCGTCGGTCTTCACTTCGACGAGGATGAAATGCGAGGTGCGGAAGGTTTCGTGCGCAGTGGACAGCGGCACGGCGGTGGTGGCGGACAGCGGATGGACTGCGATGGATTCGATTTTCATTTTTTTTCGGGTAGTTAGAAGTTAACTCAAAAACAATTTGGAACCGCCGATGAACGCAGATAAGCTCAAGGGGCTTGACCTGGATTCGGGGAAAGATCCGGAATTATATCGGCGTCAATCGGCGTCAATCGGCGGTTGCTTGTCGGTGTTGCATTTTTGAGATGGGTTCTAGTTACAAAAGACGGATCAAAACCAACTGGCTTTGTCGACGATGTTGCGCAGCGGCTGTCCCGCCGCGAAGCGGCGGCAGTTGTCGACGGTGATCTCGTAGCGCCGCTCGTTCAGATGCGGCCCATACAGCGCCATGTGCGGCGTGAGTATGACGCCGGGCATGGTCCACAGCGGATGGTCGGCAGGCAATGGCTCCTGCTCGAAGACGTCGAGCCCCGCGCCGGCGATTTCGCCCGCCTTCAACGCCGCCACCAGATCGTCGAGCTTCGTCGTGCGGCCGCGGCCGATGTTGATGAAAAACGCGCTGCGCTTCATGCGCTGGAAACGCGTGCGATTGAACATGCCTTCGGTAGTGGGAGTCAGCGGCATCGTCAGAATGACGAAATCGGCGCGCGGCAGCAGCGCATCGAGCGCGTCCGGCTGGTGCAGTTCGGCAACACCGGGCGGCGCAGCCGTCACCCGCGCGTCGGTCGCCAGTACCGTGACGCCGAAAGAAGCGAGCAGCCGCGCCGCTTCGGCACCTATACCGCCCACCCCGACGACCAGCGCCGTCGATTCGGGCAGGTGGACAACACCGGTGTCTTCGGGCTCCGGCTGCCACTTGCGCTGCATCTGCCGCGGAAAGTAATAATGCAGGCCGCGCGCGAACGCCAACACGTACATCATGATGTGCGTGCCGATGCGGTCGTCGAAAATGCCGCGGAAGTTGGTCACCGTCAGCGGATGCGCGATCAACTCCGGAAAATAAAATCCCTTGGGCGGCGATGCCATCGGCGATTGCAGCCACTGCAGGCGGGTCGCTTTTTTCAGCAGGTCCGGCGTCATCATTCCGTACGCCGCATCGGCATCGATGACGGCCTGCGCCGCCTGCTGCGCATTGTCGGCAACGATGATTTCAAGTTCGGGCACGTCGGCGCGCAGCTTCGCCGGCCAGTCGGTCACGCGCGACGATTGCGGCGGCAGCATCAAGAATTTTTTCTGCAGCATGCGGTTATTCCCTAATGTTGGTGAGTCTGGCGCAGCAAAAACTTTTCATTCGCCCTTGATGCCCGCCGCCTGAATCACCTTCGCCCACTTGGCGATTTCGCTCTTGATGAACGCAGTGTATTCCTCGGGCGCATTGCCGACCGGATCGGCGCCGGCTTCGATCAGCTTGCCGCGCAGGTCGGGCGAATTCAGCGCGCGCACGATCTCGGCATGCAGGCGGTCGATAAGCACGCGCGGCGTTTTGGCCGGCGCCGAGATGCCGTACATGGTCGTCACCTCAAAGCCAGGCACGCCGCTTTCGGCGACGGTGGGAAGCTCCGGCGCGGCGCCCGCGCGCCTGGCGCCCGTGGTGGCCAGCGCACGGAGTTTCCCGGCGCGGGCGATATTTATCACCGTCGGCAGATTGAGAAAGCTGAGCGAGGTCTGCCCGGCGATCAGTTCCTGCAGGGCCAGCCCGCCGCCCTTGTACGGAATGTGGACCCATTTGATTCCAGCCATGTACTGGAACAACTCGGCCGACAGATGCACTGTCGTACCGGTGCCGGAAGACGCGTAGTTGATCTGGCCGGGGCGCGGCTTCGAAATCGCGATCAGTTCCTTCACGCTTTTTGCCGGCAGCGACGGATGCACGACCAGCAGGTTCACCGATTCGGCGAGCTGCGTGATGAACGCGAAATCGTTGACCGAATCGAACTCGAGCTTCATCAGCGACGGATTGGTGAGATGTCCGGGGGAATTGAGCATGAGCGTGTAGCCGTCGGGCGCGGCGCGCACGAACTGCGCCGAAGCGATCGCGGTGTTCGCGCCGCCGCGGTTTTCAACCACCACCGATTGGCCCAATTGCTCAGTCAGCTTTTGGCCAAGCAGGCGTGCGACGAGGTCGTTGGTGGCGCCGGGGCCGAAGCCGACGATGAAGCGGATCGGCTTGGACGGATACGGCGCCTGCGCCGCGGCCGGCTGGCACAACAGCGGTGGCAATGTCAGGGCTGCGGCCATGACCAGCGCCGCACCGCAATGCGATGGCAACTTCATGCGTTTTCTCCTCCAGCGCGGGGCCGCGTACGATGCGCCTGCCCGCGTGATTTATGCCCGGAAACCGGGCAGCAGCCGGGCTAGCCCGCTTTGGTTAGCGACTTAACATCGCGCAGCGCGGCCGGCCGCGACAGCAATGCGGCAAGGTCGCGCACCTGCGGCAGTTGCTCCAACTTCATCAGCGCATCGAACAGCTGGCGCGCCGGCAGGCGCGGATTGCCGAACCGCACGCAGTCCTCGAACTTGACCCACAGCTGCTCGGGCCCCAGCGGCAAAGTGGGGTCGCCGCGTACGTTGCGGATGGCGCCGGTGTCGAAACGCCCGCCGCCCCTGGTCTCGATGACGACCTGGTCGAACAGCGCGTAACCGGAGCGCTTGGGATCGAGTTCCGGATTGGCCGTCGCGGTGACGCGCTTCATCAGCGCCTGCACGTCGGGCCTGCGCACAAATTCGTCGGTGAGTTCGGAGAACCCCGCGCGGCCGGCAATCATCGCGGACGCCACCGCAAACTCAATGCTGAACTTCGCTTCGAGGCCCGTCTGCGGCTGATGGTTGCGCAGGATCGTGACATTGCGCGGACTGTAGCTGATGCTGACTTTTTCGACGTCGGCAGGATCGAGCTTGTCTTTTTTCAGCAGGTCGAGCATGCCGTCGAGCGTGCGGTGCACGCAGTAGCACATCGGATACAGCTTGATGCCGATGCGGTTACTGCCAAGGATCTGCCACTCTTTGCCGGCGCGCACCGGCGAATCGACGTCCATGCCGCCGGACGGCGAGACTGCCTCAAGGAGGCCGGGCGCATGTTCGAGCGCATCAGCCGCGCCGGTGAAACCAAGTTCTGCGAGGCGCGCTGAGGCGACGCCGGCGCGTGCCGCCAACCCCGCGTGCAACGGCTTGGTCATGGTGCCGAAATTGGAGACGACGCCGGAACACTGGGATGCGCTGACGGCAATGGCCATCGTTGCTTTTTCTGCATCCAACCCGCGCAACGAAGCGCACGCGGCCGCAGCACCCAGCGTGCCGAATATGCTGGTCGGATGCCAGCCTTTCTCGTGCTGCTGCACCGTGTCGCGCCGCGCGAGGTCAGCGTACACTTCGTAGCCGGCGGCGTAGGCAAGGACCATTTGCCGGCCCGATGCGCCGAGGGTTTCCGCCTCTGCGAGTATGGCCGATACCAGCGGCGCGCTCGGGTGGCCGCCGCGCTGCGCGACGTCATCGTAATCGAGCGCGTGCGCAGCGGTACCGTTGATCCACGCCGCGTCCAGCGCCGACGCGCGGCCTTCGCCGAGCAGCAGCGTGGCCTCCGTGCCCGCGGGCGCCAGCATTTTCCTGACCAACTGCGGCGCCGGGTCATTACCGCCGGCGATGGCGCAGCCGATGCAATCGGCGATCACCAATTTGATAGCCGACACCGCTTCAGCGGGGATGTCTTCGTAGCGCACACCGGCGACAAACTTGCCGAGCTCTTTGGTCAATTCAATGGTCATGACTGCTCCCGTTTAGTGGGTTACACGATGCTGCTTGTTATTTGGCGATGCCGAGATCGGTATACGTGGCTTTGTACTTGGCGAACTGCTCGTCGAAGAACCGCTTGCTCTGCTCGTTGCTCATATAGCGGTCGCCCCAGCCGTTTTTCTCAAGCGCTTTCTGCCAGTCCGGAGTCTTGATCGTCTGCTGAATGACATTCTCCCAGTACGCGATCTGCTCCGGCTTGAGATCTTTCGGGCCGACCAGGCCGCGCCAGTTTTCGTAAACGGCGTCTATGCCCTGCTCCCTGAAAGTCGGCACGCCTGCCAGTTCGCCGCCGACGCGGCTGCCCGACGAAATCGCGATCGCCCGGATCCGCCCCGCGCCCAGCAATGGCGGCACATTCGGTGCGGCGACAAACGCCAGATCAATGTCATTGCTCAATAACGCCGTGATGACGGCGCTGGCGGCCTTGTAGACGACGAGCCGCATATTCTTCGCGTCGACGCCGGCTTCCTTCAGCGCGATGCCGGCCGCCGTATATGCGGGGCTGCCCTGGCCCGGCGACATGCCTATGCTGAGCGCGCCCGGGTCTTTGCGCAGCGGCGCCACGATGTCCCGCATCGACTTCAACGGCGAATCCGCGCGCACGATGACGACGATGTATTCGGTGAGCATGACGGCAAGCGGCGTCACGTCGCGGTACGTCAGCGGGCTGATGCCCATCAGTTGATTGGTAAACAGATTCGGCGTGGCGATTGCGATATGGCTGGCGTCGCCCGGGTATTGATTGAGGTACGTCCATGCGATGGCATTGCCGGCGCCGGGTTTGTTGAGGACGATGCCGTCGAGGATTTTCTTGTCGCGCCAGATGTTCTGCAGCAGCCGCGCCGTGATATCGAGCGCGCCGCCGGGATCGGCGCCGACGACGATCTCGACGGTTTTGCGCGGCTCCCACGCCTGCGCCTGCGCGGCCTGCACACTACCAAGCACCGCCGCAAGCGTCAGGCCAACAACGGCAATCCCTTTAAACAGACATCGAGTCACTCGCGTTCCCTTACAAATCCTGCGCCAGTCATATGCGCCCTCACGCTCTCGCGCCCTCACGCCCTCACGGCATTAACTCTACTTCTCCCGCAACGCCCTTGCCTTCTTCCCTGCGGGCCGGTCCCAGCAGGTCTTGAGCCAGGTCTGCACATGCGGCCATTTCGCGAGGTCTATGGTGAGCGCGCGATACAACGCCGAAGCGACGTTCAGATCAGCCATCGTGAACTCCGCGCCGAGCAGGAACTTGGATTTCTTGAGCGCGTCTTCGAGCACATCGAAAGCGGGCACGCATTCATTCCACGCTTTTTCGGCAACCTCGGGTTTGCGCTCGGCGGCGGGCAACTGGCTGCTGTGCCGCTGGTAATCGACGACCTGGCGGTCGAGGCGATCGGTTTCCCACAGGCTCCATTGCAGCACCAGCGCTTCCGTCTTCGCGTCGGCTGGATAGAGCGGACTTTTGTGTTTTTTCGCAAGATAGATGTTAATCGCCATCGACTCTGACAAAATAAAACCGTCGTCGTCTATGGTCGGCACGCGCGAATTGGCATTGAGCGCGCGGAATTCCGGCGTCTTCGTTTCGGGCGCGCGCGGCAGCCAGTCCTTGTGGTCGTAGCTGACGCCGAGCTCGTTCAGCATCCATATATTGCGCATCGCGCGCGAGTTCACGGAACCGTACAGGTGCAGCATGATGTCTTCCTCCGGATTTTTGAGAACCGGTAGTTTAGCCGATGCGCTTTTCGCGTGTAATATACGTGCAACGGAGACCGCAAAAAGAAGCTCCGCGACCGATTATGCCCCTGTGCTCGAAACCACTTTCCACATGTTGGAACCCGCCCCCGTGAAACTCGTCGACATCGCCAAAGTCATCCGCAGCAAAAACGCCGGCCCGACCGTGCTTACGCTCGATCTGCTTTTTAACGACGAAGCCGGCTTCAAAGCCGCGTGCGCGTCGAAATCCCTCACCGCCGACTCGATCGCCAAGCTGTACTCGCAGCCCGTTGCCAAGGTCGAGGTCCTGCCTTATCCACCCGCGCTCGCCATCAAGATTGTGATGCCGCGCCGCATCGTCTCGGGCAATCCCGGCGACAGCGACGTTTAC
>Ga0214919_10004782_pt1 | contig 19551 bp, 22 predicted proteins | sample LL1503_MetaG_FD_177994 | JGI IMG/M metagenome (GOLD analysis project Ga0214919, IMG submission 177994) | Freshwater microbial communities from Lake Lanier, Atlanta, Georgia, United States - LL-1503 | ecosystem: Environmental > Aquatic > Freshwater > Lake | place: USA: Georgia | collected...
TTCGGACGGCCGGTGCGACGCGAATATACGCAGGAGCCAAGGTTTCAGGGTTTCTAGAAGCGCGACTTCGTTTGCTGATCCGCCTTTTTTGGTTGGCATTATATCCTCCTGATAAAAACGAACTAGCTTTACCCCAAAGTCAGAAAACACATGCCGACGGATACGCGTCGACTGGTAATAAAAACAAAAACACCATCATGGAATTAAAAGAGTATCAGATCCTCCATTGAAACTATCAATGTATTTTGAATAGTTTAGCGTTTCCATACAATACTTTTTAATATCAAATCCACTTTCTACACTGTAATCGGCGTATGACTTACAAACGGTATCATATAAATATCTACCATGTACCACATTATCTTCGTACAAGATTACAGGTCTAAACTTTGTAATAGTTTCTATTCCTTTCGAAAATATGAAATTTTCAGAGCCCTGCGCATCGCAATGAATGTATCCGATATTATCCAAATTCATACTATCTATAGTAGTCAGCTTGACATCCTCTCCGGCTTCACCCAATCCAATTCCTCCAAAATTACAACTTAAATTGTTTTCAGACTCGTATCGTGCCGAAACTACTCCGCCACCACCATCTAGATCAATATTATTCATTTTTCCGCATCCTTCGTAACAAAATACTCCTAAATTATTGGGTATGATTTTATCGTGTAAGTTATTTTGTGCTATGTTCTTCACCAATAAGTTATACATATTTCGCTGTGGCTCGTAAACATATACCTTTTTATCGTTTCTTAAAAAGGAAGAATACACAATAGAGGAAGTTCCACAATGTCCTCCAATTTCTAAAATATTACGATCCGAAGGTATATATTCGCGCAATTTCATTAATGTATCAATATCCCAATAGTTTCCATTTTTAAATTGGTATGCTATGAACGTTTCATTACTGTATAAGGTAATTAATCCATATTGTGTGTTAAACGTCTCCATTTTATACTGAATTACATGATTGTTTAAATGTAATTCAGAAAACGGAACTGAAATAGCTTACGAACACGAGGTATCCCAACAACAATGGAGGACGTGTTTTCGCACAAGGAGGGCGTGGATTATTCGCGGCTTCTGTTGACTCCAGAGGGATTCTATAGTATCACGAGACGCAGAGATGGACAGAAGCTCATAGGGTTTCTGCGTCAAATGATTCCAGATATTGGAAAAAAGACAATCACGGATGCCACTGCGTGTGTCGGCGGCGACACGATGCTGTTCAGTTTATGGTTCAAAAAGGTGGAGAGCATTGAATGGAAGCGCGACAACCTAACCGTGCTTCGAAACAATGTGGATGTCTTTGGGGCTACGAACGTCGTGATACATGAAGGAGACGCGACCAGATTATTCAACTGGCGGACGAACGTTCTTTACATCGATCCGCCGTGGGGAGGTCCAAACTATTTGGCGAGGAACAATATTGATTTATGGATGGGGTCAAGCAGGGTGGATAACTGGGTAGAGGAGGTACTGAAGCGGAACGACAGGCCTGAATACGTTGTCCTCAAACTCCCGCGGAACTACAACTTCACTCGGCTGACGTTCCAGCCAAATGTAGATGAAACGCACTTCTACCATATTCGCAACTTCGTGATAGTTCTACTTCGAGCGTCTATTTAAGGTCTTGCGCTTCTTATTTGCAGTCTTTCGTTTTTTGCGGTAGGTTTTACGTCTGCCGGAGAGTTTTGGGGGAGCAGCGCACGTTCCGTTTTCAACAGGTCGCATAAGCGAACCGGGTAATGGACCATTCTTTGACCCGCCGACTTGATTCTTCTTATTGAAGAGACGGCGGTACTTCTCGTAAAATTCAGGATCGACAATATCCTTGATTTCTTCAGGGTAGAGCTTGCCTTTGCATTTAAGAGAATAGCAGCGTCCGTCTATGACGTTTGCATTCAATATTCCAACTAGATCATTGGCACATACAAACTCGTCTTCGTGGTTATAGATAGATCCGTTTGGTTGTTTATGGTGGAACTGCCATACTGGACCGTTTTCGCTTGGTCCTCCTTCTGCGAAGCACACATTGTTGGGAGATTCGTGTTTGGTTGGCACAAGTGCGGCTTCATCTGCCGGTCTCATGACATCGGGCGCAATAACTTCAGCGACGGGAGTAGGTGTGGTTGGGTCGGGGAACGTACAGGGAAACCCGAAATCTTTCCTTTCGATTATTTTGGGGATTTTGTAGTTTCGGGAGTTTGCTGCCTTCCAAGTTTCCTCAATGAGTTCGCGTCTGGCTTCTAAGTCCTCTTTCTTGCCGACGTAATCTTGGAGTTCGCACGCGAACGACAACATACGATGAAACCTGCGGACTTTCTCTTCGTGTCCGCCGCCGCCGCTCATTATACAGTTTTTATCATAGAACCTAAGACCAGTACTGGGTTTCACTTTTGTTAGAGGAGGCCGCGTAGTTGCAGATGGATCTGCGTATTCATAATGATGGTGTTCTCCGTTCGAGATACGGCCACAAAGAGTGCACCATTCAATTTCGTTATTGATGTTATACAAATCAAAAAGCTCTTTATGGTAGGGCATTACGCATTTGTGTGTCATGTACATACACCCTTCGTCTCTCGCAGTATATTGTAGACATACTGGACAAATACTTATGTCGCTCGGAGACTCAAATATTTGATTGAAAAGTGCCACGTCGGTTGTTGTGAATCCGCGATAAGGATCCTTTGGAGGAGGATTTCGGCAACTCATCAGTTGTTCTCTATATTCGGGGAGAGACTCAAGGGCAAGCTCAAACGCTTGCTCAGACGCAGCTTTACATAACATTGTTAGTACCTCTTCATCGACATCTTCTTGAAAGTTGTCAAACAACCATATGAGCGAGTTCATTTGTAGTGGTCTATCATACTCGTCGTCAATCTCGTAGTTATCGAGTATCGCTCCTTTTTCAACGAGCTCTTTAATTACTTTTTTGTAGCCATCCCTTTGGTCTTCGTCTGTATCGACATATCTATCAACTGCCAATATCAAAGGCTTAAACTCGTTAACATCTGCCCCCATCTTTATTAGCATGGAAGCGATAGCTGGAGAATCTGTTTGTAGAGCATGGAAGAGGGGAGTAACTCCACTATCGGCCATTATTAAGTTAGGATCGGCACCATGTTTTCCCATGTAGTCGATAAGATCGACCGATTCAAGATGGAGAACATTTGTGAATGGCGTATGTCCGTCCGGATTTTTCTTGTTGACATCGGCGCCCTTTTCAACCAAAAAAATCACAATCTCTTTATTGAATAAATCTTCTGTAGTGGCATCATGAAGTGGGAGTAGCTCCGAGTTCACATTGGCGCCATTTTCAACTGCCTGTTTAACTTTATCGAGATCTGAGGAGGCAATCGCACTCATCAGAGCTTGATCTTTCACGATTTGTTCCGCTGCCATTGTATTTATACGAAATGATTTTAGTTCCCTACACTAACGGGATCAAACTCAACCCTCTTTTGCTGTACTCGGAACGAGGCGTTCTTGATTTCCGTCGAAGACTCGGACATCGGAGTTTGGCTGAAGATGATTTGGGGAGATAGATGGACGCTTCTGCGGATCTTGTTGCGCTTGTTTGAGTTGTATAGTATCGCACCTATTATCGAAGTAAGAAACACGCCAAGAACGATGCCCATACTTCCGTACCCTAGAGCGTTCACGTCTACAGCTGTCTTTGATGCTCCAACTACAACAGCTGGACTTGCACTAATCGACTGAGATTTGGACGGAAAAGAAGTTCCTGAGTAACTTTCAGACATGGACGGAGTTTCTTCAACGCTTGGCGTCATGGATTCCGATGAACGCATGGTGAATGAGCTGGAGAAAGATGGCTCGGACGAAGATGTGGAAGACGCAGTCATGGTTTGCGATGAACTGAAAGATATGGAGGGTGATTGGGTGCACGTAGAGGAACTAGAAGAACTGGAAGAACCTGAGCCGGATATCGTGGAAGTCCAAGAACTAGCAGGAGATTGCGTCGAAGTCGAAGATCCAGCAGGAGAAGAAGACGCAGTGATTGAGGAGGACCAAGAAGGGCCGGCGGTTGGAGACATGGTGCTGGACCAAGAGGGTTGAGCGGTGAAAGACCCAGATGGAGATGGACGCATAGAACGACTGATTGCTCCAGAAGACCCGATAGTATAGTTCCACCTCAAGGTGTAAGGGCCAGAACTCGTTCCGTATCCTGCCACGATAACGGCATAAGATGAGCCCGGACTTCCAGGAACAGAGACGCGAGACTGCATTCCTGAGCCGCATCCCTGAGCGTCGTCATTTGCGGAGGAACATGTGAACATCGTTGAATTGGTGGGGCATCGCATTCCCTCTGGCAGGGGGGTGGAAATAATAAGCTGCGTGTCCCAAGTAGTTCCGGTACATGTGTCGAACGTGAGTGTTCCGCCGAACGGGGCGTTCATGGGGAGAGACACAACAATAAGGCTCTCCCCTGCTGCTGAATTATAGGATGCGCCATTACAGGATCCGCCGAACCCAATACTTGACCCTGTGGTTGTTCCGCTCCAGCTTCCAGAAATAGCGCGAGGAGGGTTGATACATGTTTGCGCGAACGCAGTTGCGAGCAAAGCCATAAACCATTTCATTTTTCTTATCTATCTTGCGGGATGAAAATCTTAGTCGAGACAAAAGTTTGAGAATCCCTTCATGTAATTTGCTGTTTTTCCTTTGAGCTGTATATGCTGAATGCGCTCTAATTCTCGCTGTAAAGATGGACTGTGTTCTTTCTTAGGACGTTTGGTGTGAGGGACGTACGAGTAAATGATTCCGAGAACGTAATCAGGTAAGTCATCCTCAATCGCTCCAGGAAGTTTCGGTCGCATCCTACCTTTACCCCCGAAATAAGTTTAGACGAAACTTGATTAGTTTAGCAATATGGACGTTTGTAGTCAATGTTGGGCTTCGTATGGTACGTTTATTGCAGGAATGGTGACAACGGGAGTTATTGGGATGGTGTGGGAGGAAATGAAGTTTCGAAAGGCAGAGCTAGAGCGCACACGAACTCAATGGAAGAGCCCGCCGTTTGTAGAGGTGCGACGACACCCCGACGTGATGGACAACAATAGTATTCCTGGCGGTCCGTGATTATTTGATCACAATAAAGGGAATAAAGAAGAGAATTACTAGCACAACTAAAATGGCAATATCAACACCCCGAATAATTTTTTGGTATTTTAGAGGTAGTTTGTCGTATGCGTCGGCATACTCTTTGGGCTTGAACGATTTGGAAAGCCAACCAAGCATAGTGGGTTTCAGCCGATCGTTACAGTCGTAAATGACGTCGTACCACGCAAGAAGGACGTAAGCCAGAGTAGCAAGGAAGAAGGCCATAAGAATTCTGTGAGAAAGAGGTCCGGGATGGGGAAGCCAGTAGGTCGCAAGAACAAACCCAGAAAATACAAGGCATTTCACATTTAAGGCAAGAGGCATTCCGAAAAGACCGCCGCCCATTTACCTTCTCTCAACAAAAACGAAACTGTATTCGTTCTTGTTGGCAAGGAATAAGAATGGACATACTATTTGAGAAACTCAAGAACGACGACGACTTTCGAGTAGAGGTGATAATGTATCTCCGCAGAGTGATGGAAACTCGGTACGTCAACTACGACTCTATTCACATTGACCCCCACCCATATCGGTATTTCGGTCCAAATGAGGTTCCTCTAAAAATAGGAGATATGTCATTCATTTGCACAATTCATGGAGACGGAATTTATGCGTTTAGGTAGTATATATTATGTAAGTTAGCGCATACGCTCCCAATAGCCCGATAAACGTAACCATTTGATTTTTCATTTTGGATAGTTGTTGTGCCAGCAACACAGTAGATCCAATCATGAACGAATCATATGCCAAAATCTTCCAAGAGTTTTCGGTAGCATACTCTTTGAACAAATCTATCATCCTGTTTTGTCCTCGAGGAGTTGGAACAATGACAAACAGATAGAAAAGGATATCGTGAACCAACTGTACTCCAATGGCAGACAAAACGAGAGGATATTTTGGAAACAACATTTTAGCCAAAAGTATTCCGATAACAATCACTAAACAATCGGAAATAACGGCTACGATGCCGAACTCAGAATACCATGCCGTCAACGAGTTCCCCAAGTTAAAAATCCTATGAAGTACGAGAGTGAAAAAATCAACCCACACAACTGCCGCTGAAAGTTCCAAGAGCATCTTATATCTTTACAAGTTTTAAAGAACTTACTGTTGGATTTGATGTCTTAAGCTGGTCTTTTCCCATTTTTTGGTAGTCAAACGAACATGCATGTTCCTCTGGAAGGCGATGAAGAGAACAGAAGACCTTTTCGCATCTACAAGGAAACTTCATCTCGCGGATAATCTTCTTGCATTGTGAATGAGCGCATCGTGGACGCTTTGTTCCTTCCATATTGTATCCTCTTGTTCAAGTATTTTATTCAGCGTTTCCAATCGGTTTTTAATATGAATTATCTTTTGGCGAATTTGCTGGACGGCTGGGTCTGTGTCGTACATATTGTCCGTCCGTTTATTTGGAGGAACGTATCCGCGTTTTCTAGAAGCATTCGCAATTGCGTCATTCAAAAGTTTTTCGCTAGCTTTCAAATCGAACATAACAGAACTGTAAGTTTTGTCTATTTCCGAAGGAGGTCTTGGTGGAGCGATGTAGTTGTTCTTGAACTCTCGAATTTCCTGTTTTCGTTTCTCTTCAATGGCACTCTGGTCTTCGTCCCATTCTTGTTGGGTGTATTCTCTAACGCCCGGAAGCAATGTGTTTGAGGTGAGCCAATACTGAATGTCCGGATGAAACTCCTTGTTTCTTCTGCATACTTCGTCGTAAACATCATCCGACAACTCCCAAAGAAAATCAAAAAGTCCTTCTACATCCATAAACCAGTTCCTTTTCAAAAGAAATACGGCATCGTCAACTGAAAAGTCGGCGCGAAGACTCATATTAGAAACTTGTGATGAAATAAGATGGTGAATTTAAGTCACCAAGAATTGAAAGAGACTCAGGTCGAAAAACTCCCAAATCCTAGTTTAGATGTCTTACGCAAGATGCGTGAAGATGCGTGTTCATCCTCATCTGCGAATGACTTCAAATTACAGGCACAGCAGAGGTTTTTGAGACGAGTTTTGAGTCCAGACGCACCTACACAGAACCTTCTGATGGCGCACGGAACCGGAACCGGAAAGACGTGTACTGCGATCCAAATCGCAGAAGAGTATATTTTGAGACCAGAGTTTCAGGATAAGAAGGTATTGGTTCTTGCAAATCCGTCCGTCCAAGAGAACTTCAAGAACCAAATTTTTGATATTTCGCGAGTGAATGTAGATGCTGATGGACTTCTATTATCAAAGCAGTGTACTGGCAGGCGATACTTGGATATTCTGCAACGGGCTCAGTCGCAGCCTCTGAAGTGGACGGATCGAGGAAGTCGCCAAAGGCTTGCGAAGATGGCGTCAAGAATTATCGGGGAATTTTACGAAGTTACCGGCTATGCCATGTTTGGAAACACTTTGAAAAACGAGACGCTTACGCACACTACAGCAGGATTAGATGCTTGGATTCACGAAAACTTTGATAATCGGTTAATCATTGTTGACGAGGCACACAATTTGAGGGATTCTACGGAAACCAGCGCAGATGCTAAAATTGTCAGTGCCGCTCTGAAACGGATCGTCCAAACGGCCAACGGAATCACGCTTGTTCTTTTGACAGCAACGCCAATGTACGATACGTTTGAGGAGATCATTGATTACTTCAATCTGTTTCTTTGGAATTCGAGGAAACAAACTCCCGATAAGTTCTTGAAAGCAAACGAGATATTCATGCCTAGCGGAGAGTTCGTGAACGAAGACGCTCAGTCCACGTTCCGAGGATTGTGCGAGTCGTATGTATCTGTTGTTCGTGGCGAAAACCCGTTCACATTTCCGTTCCGGCTTCCTCCTCCGAAAGAGATGGTCGCTGCTCCATTAAACAAGGACGTATTCGGTAAAAAAATAGAGACGCGGCGTAAGTATTTGACACTGGCGGGTGCTCAGTTATCGGAGTTTCAAGAAAGTATTGTTAGAAAGCTAGTTCCGAAATCCCTTTCAGAGCATAGGATTGTTTGCGTTTACCCGGACAACCAAGACTTTTCGGAAACGTTTCAGAAGGATGGAACTGGATATAAATACATTGGCGAACAGTTTTTAGCACCCTCAAAGGTAGCAACCTATAGTGCCAAGTTCGCGTCTGTAATGAACTGCATCCAAAAATCCAAAGGCATTGTGTTTGTGTTTTCAAATATGGTGGAAGATGGGGCGCAGTTGTTCGCAATGTGTTTGGAAGAATTTGGGTTTACTCCTGCTTTTGGAAACAACCTGTTGACTGAAACATCCGGAGAAATTCAAAAAGGAACGAAAGGGAAGTATGCTCTTCTTACGGGATACACTTCCCCCGGAGACATAAAAAACGCTTTGTCTGAACTCAAAAGCCGAGAGAACGTGAACGGCGATAACATTCGTATCATCGTAGCGTCTCCAAAAGTATCTGAGGGCGTTGATTTCCGGTATGTTCGGCAAATCCACATATTAGATCCGTGGTTCAATATGAGCCGACTGGATCAGGTGATTGGACGCGGAATGCGAACGTGTTCGCACTCGTTACTTCCGTTTGAGGAACAGAACTGTACTGTTTATATGCACGTGTGTCGCTACAAGGACGAAAGCAGGGAGGCTTTGGACGAATACATGTATCGCCATTACGCGGAAGAAAAGGCTATTGCAATTGCGAAAGTCAAGAAAGTCATTTACGAATCTGCAATGGATTGTAGTTTGGAAAAGCCGGTGAATGAACTCCCGAAAGAATGGCTGAGTATGCCAGTGCTAGTGGACGATGATAAGCATATAGGATCTAAATTCGTTCAGATGCGGTCCCAACCTTCAACACCTTCCAATTTGACGCTGAAAGACTTACAAGCACCGACGTTTATTGGCGATTACAATTTGGAATGTCGCAACTCTTTGGGAACACCAGATCCCGATCATGAACGACCCTTGTCTGCAATTTTGGACGTTCGGGACGAAATATTGGACAGAATTATCAAGATATTCAAGGAAAAACCTATTTGGAAGCAGAAGGATTTGCTGATAGTCTTGAAGAAGTATGATCCGAAACTTGTCAAGTATATTTTACAGAACGCTGTTGCGATGAGGTTTCAATTGAAGGATCCGAATGGTAGAGTGGGACATTTGGAGGCAAAGAAGGGATTGTTTGCGTTTGCCATTGGGCAGAACGATACGATGGTGGATCGATTGATCCCAGAAACTGAGGAGAAGCAGGTGTCTATCATTCCCGAAGTTCCGGAAGAGGAGGCTGAAGAGGAAGAGGAGAAATCTGGACTGGATGAGAATATAGATGATTTTGATTGGATCTTCGAGCAGGAGTTCTCGGATGAAGTTAAGAAATGGTATTACATTGACCATGTCGCGACTCCAAAAGAACGAGTAAGTTACTTGATAGATATTTTGAACGATGGGGTGCAAGATGCGCCATTTTACGCAAGCAATTTAGCGGTGTATGATGAGGAAGAAGACGATTACTTCTATTTCATTAATGACAAATTCTACAATTCGGACTACGATGAGATTACTCCAATCGGCTCGCAAAAGGATGCGTACGATGAGTGGGTCTCTCAATTGAAACAGCGTTTCTTTGAACAGCGCAAGTCATATTTCGGTACGATGAAAGAGAAGAATATCTTGTTTAATTTGGACCATACTTCTGATGTATTGAGAAAAGCCGAGCCGTCGAAGACATTGAGTGGACGCATGTGTACGACCTACAAGGAAAAAACGGTAGAAGCGTTTATTCAATGGTTGGGACAACCAGCTCCTACGCGAACGGATGGATCAAGGGTTAAGAAGGGAGATAGATGTATGTATTTGGGTCTTGCGGTGAGAAAGGCTGCATTGGAAAATAAAGATGAGTTGGTATGGTTCACTCCGGATGAATGGGCGGTTTTGAACCAATCGAAAGTGAGCGAGGAATTACGAAAGAGAATCAAAGAATAATAAATCATTAAAGATAATATGGCAAAACTGAACTTAAGGTCGCCGGTAGTGGTCGGCGGAGTATGTTTGTTGTTAATTTGTTATGCTATGAGTACTCGTGCGATAACAATCACGCGTGAGAACCTTGGTAACAACGAAATGGTGCTGGACACCGAGTCCATCAAACAGATTCGGGCGAAGTTGAACGACATCGCTAATCCTCCACCTCCTACCAAGAAGGTTAAGAACGTTAAGACTTCGGACACTGCGAAGACTGTCGCGTTCATGAAGTTCTTGGACGCACATCCCTTCACTCAGGTTGGTCAGAAAGAGGTAGAACTTGCGAAAAAGGCAGGATGGACCGGTTCAACTATTGAAAGTTTGCGTGCTTTTTTCAATCTCTCTATCACTTTAGATTTAATCACCCAATATGGTAGTATTTATGAAAAACTAAAAGAAACTCAATCGCAGGAGGAATTCACAGAGGTTATGCTTCCAATGATAAAGGAGAACCAGATGGTAAACTGGATGTTCTACGACTCTTCTAGCTTAAAAACTTACGAACCTCCTCGCAAATGGAGACGAAGTGGAAATTCGTTTAGTTACGACCCAGACCCAAATGATCGTTGGTATATTCTCAATAAAAGTCGTATGCAGGCAAGTTCAAATATATTGGCGGTTGGAGAGATAGATCCCCAAAATACTGGACGAGATGAAGTATTAACACCTGCCAATGAACTAATCAGGTTTCTGTTAGAAACTACCTACGAATACTACTTCCCTGCCGGTCCTCTTGCGGTTGTTGGAGGAGGAATTGGGGGCATTTGGACGTGGATCGCAGGGACTTTCGGAGTTCTTGGCGGGCTTGCGATTATTGCGCTGTTAGTTACGAAGTTTGTTTTCAAATTGTGGTAAAAACCGATTTAAAAATGTGAGGACTTTAATAACCACAGATGGATCCACTCTTTGAGCGACGCGAGTTGACGAAGAAGGTCAATATCCATGCGAAGTTCATGCAAAAAGACATCAAGAATTCCCTACTTTCACAGCTAAAAGTCAAGTATCAGGGAAGGTGTTCTGCTGAAGGTTATATCCACAGAGATAGTCTCGTAATCACGAATTATTCTCTGGGCCGAGCAGATATTCATCATCCTGGCGTGGATTATATGGTGACTTTTCAGGCAGATGTTTGTCTCCCCCATATCGGACAGACATTCAAAGCTCCTGTAAAGCTCCGTTCAAAGATTGGAATTCACGCGGAACTTTCGCCAATCAACATCCTAATTCCTCGAGACCTTCATATCGGGAACTCCGAGTTTGACGAAATCAAGGTCGATGATGAAATTGAGTTTGATGTTGTTGGGTCTCAGTTCAAGCAGGGCGACGAGAACATTGTTGTTCTCGGAAAGCTGAAGTCAAAGGTTCCTCAAGCTCCTGAGGTTTTGGGACAGACGGAAGAGCCGCCGCCATTCGGAGAGCTTACACCTGCTCCTTCGTCTGGGAATGAGAAGAGCGTAATGATTACGCCAGTAGCAGGAGAAGAGAAAAAGAAGTTGCGAAAGAAGAAGCCGACTTAAACCAATGAAACGATACATAGTTAAATGAATACGGTGGCACGAACAAAGAAGGAGTGGATGAAAGATCAGCTGGATACTATGGAGGCCAACGAGCACGCACAGGTTCTTGCCATTGTCCGCAAGTATACTGAGCAGTGTACGAAGACCCAGTCTGGAGTTCTTATTTCAACGGATTTGCTCAACGACGAGTGCTTGGGTGAAATAGAGCACTATATCCTTTTTTTGGCCGATCAAAAGAAGCGTATGGACGAAGATGTGAGAACTCGGAGAACCTACGAGAGAATGGTACAATGAAAACGGACGAGTTTTCATCCAAGCATAGAATAACAGTAAATGGAGTCTTTCGTAACTCCGCAAATGATGTCTACACTGGCAGAGTTTGTGAAGATCGCAAAAGCCAATCCGAAAGTGGAAGTCGAATGTAAACTACTTTCAGGATTAGTGCAAACGAAGGACGTTGCGGACAAAATCATGCGCGCCGCTGAAGTAATATCGTTTCAAACGAAAATCGAAGAGCCATACTTGACGATTTCGTATCCCGGCGATACACGTGTCACCATTCGGAGTGCCGAGAACGTCCATAAAGTATGTATGACAAACTCTCTTCGGGGAATTCCTTTGGATGTTGAGCGAAAGCAGAGGTATGGCGGAAAGGATACTCTTGAACTTCCAGACATCAATTCAAAGTTGACGCTGAGAACTGAAACGCATTTGAAAAAGGATTCGGACGCGAACCCGAACGATCCACAGGCATTCATTCGTCTCATCACGCGCAAGTCGTATGTCACAAGGAATAATCTGTTTCAGATTGATATTTCTATGGTAAAGTCCAAGAGCAAGAACGCGAAGACACTGCGAGATGTTATTAAGGAGCCACATAAGTACGAGGTTGAAATTGAGTTGATTGATAAAACAACAAAGTTGGAAGATGGCGAAATCGTGAAGGAACTTCTGAATATTATTACTGAACTTTCAAAGGCTTATTACGAGACGCCATTCCTGCTATCTGTTCCTATGCTGGAAAAGTATGGAAAAGAGTTCGATGAAAGCAGGAACAGGTTTTATAATATCGTGACGATGTTGAGGAAGCACTTGCGGTCCGAGAACCCTTACAATGTAACGAAGGGCTATACGGTAACAAATAAGGCAGATGGAGAACGCTCGGGATTATATGTTTCGAAAGACCTCAAGGTTCTGAAAATCACGGCGAGCGGAAGGATTGCATGGACCGGTATTACGGCAAACACAAACAAGTACGCCGGCGACTTCTTGGACGGCGAGTACATTTCCGAACAAAACCGGTTCTGTATCTTTGACGTCTATCGGTTTCAGAACAAGGACGTGAAGAACCTTCCGTTGATGACGACGGACGACGAACTTACATCTGCGCCTCTAACATCTCGTCTTGGATGTGCGAACGAGTTCGTGAAAGCTTTGCGGACTGAATTCACGAACCAGCCAACTCTGGAACCGATGAAGATTGAGACGAAGCTGTTTCTGGCAGGAGATGGGTTTGCGATGGAACAGGCAATCCAAACAATTCTCGGCATGAAATTTGAGTATGAGACCGACGGACTTATATTTACTCCTCGCGCTTCCCCTGTCGCCCCGCCGGACGATACGAAGGGCGCTACGTGGTTGAGAGTTTATAAGTGGAAGCCGGCGGATCAAAACAGCATTGATTTCTTGGTTCGGTTCACGGACGATCCTATCAAATTTGATCCTATATTGAAGACGAATGTTCGCGAAGGCGAGCTTTATGTGTCTAGAAACGCAGGGGATGTGTTCTTCTACCCTCGCCAAACCATGAACGGCGAATACATCCAGCGAGGCCTTCCATCAGAACTAAACAAGCTCATAACATCGCAAACCCGCGTTCCTGCGTTCTTCCAGCCGAGCGTACCGCCAAGACCGAACGCTTACAAGATCTTCATTCCGGTAAATGACAAGAACGTATGTTTATCGCAGGACGGTCAAAAAATAGACAACAAGACTATCATTGAGTGTTCTTATGATACCGAAAAGAAGAACTGGACTGTTATGCGGACGCGATACGATAAGACGTATAAATTGAAGGTTTTGGGACAGGCCAATTACGGGAATGATGTTGTTGTGGCAGAGGATATTTGGACTTCCATGCATGTGCCAGTTACGCGAGAGATGGTTTCAAAATTGACGACAAATCCTATTGACGAGGTAACGGAGGAAGACGCCTATTTTCGGGAGGACTTGAAACGCAATTCGCGAGTGTTTGCGGATGTATATGATTTCCACAACCATTTGAAATTTCACATGTATAAGAACTATGTCAAGAAAGGGGAGGTTCATTTAGAGCTTGCGTCTGGTGCGGGAGGGGATATGTTCAAATGTATTGAAAGTAATCCTGCGAAAATTGTGTGTTTGGACTTATCTCTTCAGGATATTGAGTCTCCAACCCGAGGAGCTGCTTCTCGGTATTTGAAGAAGATGAAGGATGAACCGACGCGCAGATTGCCTCCGGTCCTGCTATTGCAGGGCGACATGACGCACAATCCCCTGTTTAGTCAGGAAGACAAGTATATGCCTATTCTGATGGGAACTCAAAAAGGAAACACGCCTTACTTGAAGAACTTTGAAGGCCTGAATAAGTTCGATACGGTCGCGTGTCAGTTCGCTATGCACTATGCGTGCGAGACGGAGGAAATGTTTCACGCGTTTGCGCAGAACATTCAGGACACGTGTAAGGGTCGGTTCTTCGGAACGTGTTCTGACGGAAAGGCCATATATTCCTTGTTGCTTGGAAAGAAGCAGCAAGTATTTGGATCAAAAGTCGGTAAGTCAAAAGCGTTCTCTGAGGCAGGACGGTATACGAAGGAGTATTCTGAGGAAACTGGAAACTGGGAGAAAGATGCGAAGTTTGGAATGGGCGTGAGTGTTTTGCTGGAAAGCTTTAATAATCCGCAAATTGAGTATTTGGTGCCGTTCGATAAGGTCGTTGAAATCATGGACAAGCATGGCTTTGAGTTGTTGGAGACACATATGTTTGAGGAGGTATATTCCGGCCAGCAGAAGTTCAAGTTGACTGGAGAACAGAAAACGTTCTCCTTCCTGAACCGATCATTCATGTTCGGACGTAAGGAGGAAGAGGAAGAGGAAGAGGAAGAGGCTCCAAAGAAGAAGGAAGAAGAGGAGGAAGAGGAGGAAGAGGAGGAAGAGGAGGAGGAAGAGGAGGAAGAGGACGATGAGGAGGAGGAGGAAGAGGATGAAGGAGGAGGACGCAAGAAGAAAGAGCCTGAACCAAAAAAGGAAGAGACCCCGAAGAAAAGGGTTTTGAAGAAGAAAGAACCTGAGCCGGAACCTATTCTGTTCTTACGACCGGACGAATCGGGCGGTGAGTGGCGGAATTTTAGCAATATGTCTGACCACAAGATCACGATAAACGACGAAGAGTTCAAGACGGTAGAACACTTCTTCCAATCTCAAAAGGCAAAAGTGTTTAAGGACGACGAAATTTATGCAAAAATCCAGAAGGCAAAGACATCGAAGGCTGCGAAAGCTTTAGGACAGAAAGTCAAGGATTTCAATCAAGATATTTGGGAAACAAAGAGGGACGATATTATGAAGGAAGGCGTGAGAGCCAAGTTCGTCCAGCATCCAAATCTGCGAAAGCAGTTAGTGGATACGGGCGAGAGATTGATTGGAGAAGCCAATCCTCGCGACATGTATTGGGGTATTGGAACATCGATGACACAAATCAAATCCAAGTCGCCATCAAAGTGGCGAGGCCAGAACAAAATGGGGCGATTGTTGATGAAAATGCGCGAAGACTTCAGGGCCGAGGCTTAGCACGCACACCGAATTGTCACCATAGATTTCGTAGCAGGATCCCATTTTTGAAGTATTTGCTCCTTCGCTTTAGGGCCCATGAAAATTTGCGGAAGCCGTTTCATTGCTGCCCCAACTTTTCGGGTTCCGATATTGATGTTGCATTGCCCGTAACATGGCGGGGGCTGGCCGTTTTTAGTAGGACGAGAGTTCCAGAGGACGTACGGGCGTCCAAACAATGGGTGCTCATTATAGATATTACGCATTCTCCTTATCCTTTGGCGTATCAAATTGTTTGTAGAACTCTTCGTATGTCAGTGGCTTTGTCACTGGGGCAGCAGGAGTTTCGCCGACAACAGGGGCGACATATCGATCAAAAAGTTTCTGGCCTATCATTTTTGACGCTTCGTCTTCCGATATCTCGCCAGTCTCGATCTTTCGACGAAGTTTCAGCATCTCAAAAAATGTCTCATCCAGCTTTCCCTCATAATGCATTTCAAAAATGGTTGGGAACACCTCGTAAAGATGCTTGTTCTCCTCCACGACCTTCTCCCGAAACTTGATCTGGTTCGTGCGTTTCAGTCCCTTATGGCGACGGATGCTTGCGTCCATATCACGGACGAGAGCCTGTATCTGAATAGAGTTCAAGCTAGACATTTCTCTTAACTTTCACAATTATATTAAGATGCCTTCCATAACGAGAAATCCAGAAAACTGATTTAATAATTTTAGGAAGATATACAGCCCCCAAATCTTATAAAAATAATTAGATGAAATCGTTCATGAACTCCCCATCCGTGCAGGCCTATATGGCAACTCTAAAGCCCAAGACGAATGCGGTGGATACGACAAGCCTGTGCTCGCTTCTCACTCGTAAGTTCACGCAGTCAACCTACATCCGCATAGGCAACGAGATTGAGAATATCATAAACATCTACGCGAACGTCGACATGAAGGCAGAGGACCTACGTCCCAAGAAGGTCGCAAAAGGCGGATACCAGCTCGACTTCCTACGTCGGATCAAGGAGTATGTGGTGTATGGCGAGTTCAAGGCGAACATTAAGTTGGACACCGAGAAGCGCAAGTCAACATGGAAAAAGGTCCTTGAGATTGGTAAGATGCTGTTTGAGCAGCATGGTTCCGATAAGGTCAAGCCTTTCCTCGTATCCCTGCGTTACTTACGCACATCTGAAATTCCTCCATGTCTCAGCGCAATGTATACGGAGGTGACGCTTATTGGAATTGCCGACTTCTTTGAAACTGTTCTAGAAACACCGATGGAAGAGCTGCAAAACTACAGCAAATATGTGAAGATGCTGATGACAATCGCGGACAAGCTCGAGCCTAAAGAAGATGAGGAAGAACTAGTAGTTCTTGATGATTAGGTGAGTGGTATTAATTTCGCTTCCAACACGGCCAGAATGCAACTTAAAGGCATACTTTTTGCCAAACTCTTCTACGATATAATCTTTATAAAGCTCGACAATAAAGTCGGTTTTTCCAATGACCATAAGGCATTTGTTTTTCGTAGTTTTGAAACATTTTGCCAAGCGTTGATGATGCTCCTTTTCAAACTTACAGTAGCCGTAGTCCGTAAATACACTATCATATGGTGGATCTAGAAACACGAAATTGTCCGGAGAATTGTACTTCTCAAATAACTCTTCAAAAGACCCGTTCAATACTTCTGTCCGAGACAGAAGCTTATGATACCTTTCATCAAGAATATCGTCGTAAGATACCGTCTTATATCTCCCAAAAGGAATATTGAACTTTCCCTTCTTGTTGTATCTCAGCATTCCTCGAAAACACGTTTTTCTTTCATAGTAAAACTTACATGCGCGTTCAAGATCTGTCGTTGGCTCAAAGTCATCGCGAACTTCATAGTATGTTTTCTCGTCATTGGGATGCTCCTTCATGAAATTATGAATTGTTTCAGAACCACCATTTTTGATACTTTTGTAAAGAGAAATCAAATCTGGATGAACATCGGCAATGACTGCGGCTTGAGGAGCTAGATGGAAATATACTGCTCCGCCTCCAATAAAAGGTTCTATGTATGTCGAATATTCTGCTGGGAAATACTTTTCAAACGACTTTATCTCTGCGCGCTTCCCGCCGCTCCATTTGATAATAGGTTGAAGAGACATTGTGATATATTCTTGCACTCATTTATAAGTTTCGTTTTCAACGAGGATTTGGCATTGTTGTTTTTAGCAGCGTAGTTAGTTGATTTACGAAGTCAATACACTGCTCTTTGGTAGTAATTCCAGTAAGAATAAGCTTTCCAGTTCGGAAAATCTTCGCCACCCATTTCTGTGGCCCAATGTGGATCTTGACACCGGGATACACATCTGGATCGTAATGGCTGGTCACATTCTCCAGTTTTGAGTTGCGAATGGCGGTATGTAGAGCTTCGCGAGGTACGCTTGTTAGAGAAGTAAGCTTTGTAGTGTAATTCATCAAAACCACTCGTCTATTCGTGATTTCGGGAGTTTCTGGGGCGTCTATGATGGCATCCCTGCAAGTATCAGAAAGCGTCTTGATAAGAATTCTCATACAGTTTTGGTCATATAAGTCGTCAAGAACGCCGGTCAAATGAAATACGCCGTTCTGGAAGATTTTGATTGTTATTTCCTTCTTACGCAAGCTTCCACCGCCATCGCTCAGCATAACAAGCGTCATTGAGTTGTTTCCGAACCCAGTTGTGTGCTTCGAAGGTTCCTTCTTGGATCGCCTCTTGATTGAATCGCGCTTACTCTCTCCCTTCTTCAAAACACCTCGCTTCTCTGCCCGAATGAGATCTTCAGAAAGAGGAATGCAATCAACCAGCTTGGAAGTATCAAACTTCAAATTTGTCGTGTAAAGGACAACCATAGTGGATAGAACTGGAGCATCCATTTTTGTTGGTTTAAGTGGTGTAAATTGTATCGATTTCGTTTTTCCAAGAAAAAGGAATACCAATTGGAAATTCGCAAACAAACCCAACAGGAAATTTCCGAAACATAGTTCTCATTCTCGTTTGGTGAGGAGGATCAAGCATCCACCCTGGTTCAATGTATCCCAAGAAAATACAGGAGTTCGTATGGTGACACGTAATTGCGTCGCACTGCTCCATCAAGTTCTCGGAAGATACAGACGAAATATCGACCCATTGAAAGTCAGAATGCTGCTTGTGTAATAAATCCTTAAATTCATGAAATTTAGAAATGGATGAACATACAAAAAGCATTTGGAAGTATAACGATTTATGCGTTTATATGACGCGATTTGGGTTGTTAATTTTAAGGTGATCAGGTGTTCCAGCAGGGATTTGGAATGGTGTTTTGATAACGCGACGAGGATTGACGTTGGAGTCGTTTCCGTGATGCTTTTCCACATACTTGATGTGGTCTGAAGGAACAAGTGCGCCGGCCTTGTAAGGGTGCTCTGGAGATGCGATCGATGAAACGAAGAGACCGCCCGAACCTTTTGTTGGGCGAGGAGCCCATGCCGCACGAGGAGTGATAGCGCTTATAGTGTGGATTGCTGGAGGACATCCTCCAGTAACACCATTCGAAGAGCTTACAGTTGACCCAGTCGATCCGAAACTTCCAGTTCCGATCCTAAATGCAGCAGAATTCAAAGATATGTGGTCGTTAATAAAGTGAGTAATCCCCTTCTGAACTGGCGTAAGCGGATCGGTATGGGGCTCACCCTGACGTTCCCTGCACGCAATAATATCCTTCGTGTTACTGCTTGCGTTTTTGGAAGCAACTGGTGCCGCAATAAGGGAGCACCCACTCAAACTTCCAGAAACAGTTGAGTTCATGATGACCTTTCCAAGTGGTGGGCCGGTCTTGTAATCCATTTCGGCGGCACGACCAGCCACAACATCTGAAAAAGTGCTAGCGTCAGGAACATCGCCGCCCTGTCCCGTAGCCAACGTCACCTGAACGCCCGCCTTAACAGCATTGTTGTCGCGGCCTACAGATGTTCGCATATCGTTGATATTTCCAACAACGGACTTTGTGGGGACATAAACGTTGGCTGCGGCAACGACACGCGTGTGACGAGTGTAGGTAGACGCATCCATCTTTGGGCGAGTATCCAAAATCACAGCTGCTGCCGCCTTTTTACGACTCAA
>Ga0214919_10004783_pt1 | contig 19549 bp, 15 predicted proteins | sample LL1503_MetaG_FD_177994 | JGI IMG/M metagenome (GOLD analysis project Ga0214919, IMG submission 177994) | Freshwater microbial communities from Lake Lanier, Atlanta, Georgia, United States - LL-1503 | ecosystem: Environmental > Aquatic > Freshwater > Lake | place: USA: Georgia | collected...
TCTACATTGGCCAAGCGCGGCGCCGTTGAGAACTGCTCGGCGGTGATCGACGCGACCTTTACCTTGCGATCGCGTAGGTCATAGCGGATGAAGCCGGCCGGCAGAAGCACCGAACCGCCGCTTTGGAGGTTGACCTCCAGATAACGGATCTGCGGCTCAGAGCGGTCGATCCAAGCCTCACCCACGGTGCCGGGCGACTTGCCATCGCAAGCAACGACCGCAAAGCCGCGTGGATCGGTGTCATGCGGTGAAATGCCATGATCAGTAGCAGCACGCAGCGGAACGATCATCAGTGAACCGTCGAGCATGCGCTCCGGCACATCAGCACGCAGTGCATAGGCCGCAGGACCAACTCCGTCCAACATCGGGTTGCCAGTGGGCTGCAGCGGAGCGCCGGGCCACGGTGCTACCGGCTTTGCCGCCAAGGCAGGCTGCGGGTCGGAGGTACGCGGCACCTGAATGCTGGTTCCATCGGCCAGCAAAAACGTCTTTGCCTCTGGGACCGAGGGAAAGCCCTGAATACTAATCGTAGTACCAGGCTTGGTGCCTGTACCCTGCAGCGGATAGCCCTCGCGCTTGTCTTCGCGATGGAGGTAGTAGAGCAGGGCAGCAAAGGCGACCCAGAAAATATAGAGCAGGATCTGGGTCAGATCGAGCGAGTGAATTGCAGACATGACAGGCACTCCTGTGCGAATGGAAATCAACTGGGAAATTCAGCAAGTCCAAAACTAGTTTGCGATGAGGTCCGAGTAGAACCGGAATAGCCAGCCAATGGCCCCACCGCAACCAACGCGGCCATCAGCAATGCGATCTCGATGACATAGACAAAGAAGTAGCCGGAGGCTGGCCCGTTTAGCGTGCTGCCAAGTCCGCCGTGTGTTGCCCACTGGCCAAAGAGATCACGCAGCGCACCGCCGAGGGCAATGGCCACGCCACCACAGGTGGCCTGAACGGCACCCCAAGCTCCCAGTGCCAGCCCCGTGTGTCCGGTTGCCTCTAAGTTCATGGCAGCGATGAGTGTTCCAACTGAGAAGAAGCCACCACCCAAACCCATCGCTATTGCACCAGCGCGAAACAGCGTCGGCGAATTCAGCGGCTCGCTGAGGATTACAGCTGCAAACGCTACGATTCCGATCAGTGCGCCGTAGCCCGCAAGTCGGTGAGGTTCCGCGCCGCGTCCCAGCTGGCGCGCTGCCAATGCAAAGGCTGCAAGACTGCCCGCTGCCGAGAGCGCCGTGAGCAAGCTGGTCGCGCCCACACCCAGATTCAGGACTTGGCCACCATAGGGCTCCAGCAGGATGTCCTGCATGCTGAAAGCGGCTGCGCCCAAACCCACGGCGACCAGTAAACGCATGCTGCTAGGGTTGGCTCTGAAGGCCGCCCAGGTTTGGCTGAAAGTAGGGGTTTCACGCGCAGGGTCAGTGAGCTTGGGACGTCGTGGCTCTTGCTTCCACAGAGCGATGACGTTCATAACTAACGTCAACTCAGCCGCGCCTTGAACCACCTGCACAAGTCGCAGGTTGCTGAAGTCCGCCAGCAAAGCGCCCAACGCACTGGACCCAACCACCATTCCTAGCAACAGCATCACATAGAGCAGAGCGACGACGCGCGGCCTGCTGCGCTCTGGCGCCAAATCTGTGGCCAGTGCCAGGCCGGCAGTCTGTGCGGTATGAAACCCTGCACCGACCAACAGGAATGCAAACGCGGCACCAACATAGCCCACTTCAACCGGACCATTACCGCGACCGCTGAGCAGCATTAACGCAAAAGGCATGGTAGCCAAGCCGCCAAACTGCATCAAAGTGCCGAACCAAATGTAGGGCACACGCCGCCAGCCCAGCACCGAACGATGCGTATCAGACTTAAAACCCAACAGTGCCCGAAACGGTGCAGCAACCAATGGCAGCGAAATCATCGCCGCGACCAGCCAAGCCGGCACACCCAGCTCGACAATCATGATGCGGTTGAGCGTACCGTTGAGCAGCGCGACGGTCATGCCAGCGGAGAGCTGAAACAACGACAGCCGAAGCAGACGCGAGAGCGGCAACTCGGCGGTTGCCGCATCCGCAAATGGCAACAAACTGGAGCTCATACGCATCCACGTCTGCACCATTTTTTCCGTCGCCTTACTCATGCGCGCAGCAGCTCCATAGCTTGTGACTTATAGAAGCCGCTGCTGATACGCACTGTATTGCCCACTTGCCAGCCCGCCAGACCACTGGCGGCTAAAATTTGGCGACGCAGGCGCTGCTCGCTAACAGGTTCCAGAGCCGGTGCTCTATCACCCCGTGGGAACAACTTGCCCAAGGCTCGCATAGTGGCCAACAGCGGTGTGCCAGGAGCAAAAGTAAACACAACCGATTGCTCGGTGCGAGCTGCCAAACCACATAGCGCTGAAACCACATCCTCACAGCGATAGTGAATCAGCGAATCCATCGCCACCACGTGGTTAAAGCGACCCAAATCGGGCATGAACATATCGCCGACGCGAAACTCAATCTGGCCACGCTGAATGTCTGACGGGATCCGCTCTTGGGCAAGTTGCACCAACTTGTGTGACAAATCGATTGCCACTACTTTGGCGCCGCGACGCGCCGCCTCGACGGCCAGAGCACCGGTGCCACAGCCGGCATCCAAGATCCTGCAACCGCGCAGATCACGCGGCAACATGTCCAGTAGCGTCTCACGCATCCGATCGCGACCGGCCCGTACCGTTGCACGCACTCGGCTTACCGGTGCATCGGAGGTCAGCCGAGCCCAGGCATCTACTGCAGTGCGATCGAAATAGGTTTCCAATTCGCTGCGGCGCTTTTCGAGCGTTGCCGTAGCCATCAGTCGAAACCCAGCAGGTCAAAGATGTCGCGGTCTTTCATTGGCTCTGCGATCAGCGGATCGGTGCCATCCCATAGCGTCTGTGCCAGACGGATGTATTCGGCTTTGACCGCCTCGAGCTCTGGCGAGGATTCCATTTCGAAAAGCGTCGACTTCTTGAGTCGGCTGCGACGGATCACATCCAGATCTGGAAAACGCGCCATGGTCTTCAGGCCGACGCGATCGTTAAACTTGTCGATCTGATCAGTACCGGCGCTGCGGTTGGCGATAACGCCACCGAGGCGAACGTTGTAGTTTTTTGCCTTGGCTTGAATCGCCGCAACGATGCGATTCATCGCAAAGATGGAATCAAAGTCGTTGGCTGTGACGATCAAAGCGCGATCTGCATGCTGCAGAGGGGCAGCAAAACCACCACAGACCACGTCACCCAGCACGTCGAAGATCACGACATCGGTGTCTTCCAGCAGGTGGTGTTCTTTGAGCAGCTTGACGGTTTGACCAACAACATAGCCGCCGCAACCGGTGCCAGCGGGCGGACCACCAGCCTCCACGCACATCACACCGCCGTAGCCGGGATACACAAAGTCTTCGAGGCGCAGCTCTTCGGAATGGAAATCCACTGTTTCGAGTGCATCAATAACTGTCGGTACCAACCGCTTGGTGAGCGTGAAAGTAGAGTCGTGCTTTGGATCGCAGCCGATCTGCAGCACTCGCTTACCCAACTTCGTGAACGCAACGGACAAGTTGGAAGAGGTAGTGCTCTTGCCAATACCACCCTTGCCGTACACCGCAAATACTTTGGCGGTGCCAATACGCAGACTGGGATCAAGTTGCACCTGCACGCTGCCCTCACCATCGGGCGGCCGAGGCTTGGACTTCAATGCAGGAAATGGAACGGTAATGGTACTCACGCTGCTACTCCCTGAATGATTCCTTCAAGCCGATCTTCCAACTCATCGCCAGCATGTCGGAGCGCCGCGAGGGTGGCCTCGTCCGGCTGCCAGTACTGGCGCTCGTGTGCTTCGATCAAACGGTTTGCGACCTTTGCAGAGGCAGTGGGATTGAGCGCGGCAAGGCGCTCGCGCATCTGCGGGTCGAGAATGTAGGTCTGCGCCAACTGCTGATAAACCCATGGTTCCACTTCACCGGTAGTTGCCGACCAACCCATGGTGTTGGTGACGTGGGTTTCAATCTGTCTGACGCCTTCATAGCCGTGCTCAAGCATGCCCTCGTACCATTTTGGGTTGAGCATGCGGGTGTGTGTTTCCAGAGCGACCTGCTCACTCAAGGAGCGCACGGCGCCGTCACCGCGAGTCTGGTCACCGATATAGACCGGTGGTGTGCGGCCACCGTTGGCCACTTTTACCGCCTGAGTAATGCCACCGAGGGTGTCGAAATAGTTGTCTACCGTGGTTACCCCAAGCTCTACTGAGTCTAGGTTTTGGTAGGTCAGGTCGACGCGAGCCAGCGCAGTCTTCAACAGCGCGCTTTGCTGAGAGGGGCGGCCGGACCGGCCGTAGGCAAAGCCCTTGCGGCGGGTGTAGGTCTCGGCAATTTCATCGCCGCTATCCCACTTGCTGCTCTCAATCAGGTTGTTAACGTTAGAGCCGTAGGCACCCTCGGCATTGCCGTAGACTCGCAGCGCTGCATCTTCCAACGAGCAGCCATGCTCTTGCTGGCAGGCCAGTGCGTGCTTGCGAATGAAATTCAATTCCAGCGGCTCGTCTGCACCGGCCGCCATGAAGGCCGCCTCGGCAAGCAGACGAATCTGTAAGGGCATCAGGTCCCTGAAAATGCCAGATAAGGTGATGAGCACGTCGATACGGGGTCGACCCAGTTGCTCCAACGGAATGAGCGTTGCTCCGGCGATACGCCCATAGCTGTCAAACCGGGGCAGGGCACCCATCAGTGCCAGAGCCTGTGCAATAGGCACGCCTTCGTTCTTTAGATTGTCACTACCCCACAGCACCATTGCGATCGATTCGGGCAGGCTGTTGCCATCTGCTCCGTGCTTATCGAGCAACAGCTGAGCTTGCTTGGCTCCATCGCGCACCGCATGGCTGCTGGGAATGCGGAAGGGGTCAAAACCGTGGATATTGCGACCGGTTGGCAATACCGCCGGCGTACGTAGAATGTCACCGCCGGGAGTAGGGCGTATGTAGCGGCCGTCCAGTGCAGCCAGCAGTCCCTTAACTTCGGTTTCCTGCTGCAGCAGATCATCGGCAGTACGCAGCTCGGCCATCAGTTGTAGGTTGGCCTCGTTGATCGGCAGATTGCCGCTGCGCAGCGCAGCGTGCGCATCACCACCGGCCATCAGCGTCTCGATAACAGAGCGGTGAACTGGCATTCCAACTCCCGCATCCGCCATAGAGCTGAGCATGTCGGTACGCTCGGCAAGCGTGGGTGCACGGCCAGCAACGTGCAAGCCAGTGGGAATCAGTGTGTATTCAAGTTCCAGCACTTTTGTCGCCAGATCTGTGATCAGCGTATCGATCTGCGGCAGCGTTTGGGCGGACCACAGCGGATCGAGCTTGGCCAAGCCAAGTTCGACGGCCTGCGACTGCAGGATCTGCACCAGATCATCCTGTACGCCAGTATCAGGATCCTGAGTCCGCCATCTAGCGATGGATTCCTTCAGATCGTTGAGCCCCCGGTACAAGCCAGCCTGCGAAACAGGCGGCGTGAGGTAGCTGACCAGGGTTGCCGCACTGCGGCGTTTGGCGATAGCGCCCTCAGACGGATTGTTGGAGGCATACAGATAGATATTGGGCAGGTCGGAGATAAGACGATCGGGCCAGCAGGCTCCACTGAGGCCCGTTTGCTTGCCAGGCATGAATTCAAGCGCCCCGTGCGTACCAAAGTGCAGTACCGCATGCGCCGCAAAATCTTCACGCAGATAGCGATAGAAGGCAGAGAAGGCATGAGTCGGAGCCAAGCCCTTTTCAAAGAGCAGGCGCATCGGATCGCCTTCATAGCCAAACGATGGTTGCACAGCGATCAGCACGTTGCCGAACTGCCGGCCCAGCACAAAGATGCCACTGCCGTTGCTCAATTGACGACCGGGCGCAGGTCCCCATTGTGCTTCGATCTCCCGTAACCAGCGCTCTCTGCGAACATGCTCACCGGCAGGGATGATGCAGTGCACATTGGCATCAGCGCCATGCAGCGTGGCATTGCCCTTGAGCAACGCATCTCGCAACTCATCGACGCTGTCCGGCACTTGGACGCTATAGCCTTGGGCTTGCATCGCACGCAGCGTGTTATGCAAAGACTCAAACACCGATAGGTAGGCAGCTGTACCAATATTGCCGGCGTTAGGCGGGAAGTTGAAGACAACGATGGCCACCTTGCGTTGGGCGCGATCGCTGCGCCGCAGCGCTATCAACTTGGCAACACGGTCACTGAGCATTTGCGCACGCTCAGGGCAAGTGTGCATGTCCTGCGGCTTGTGTTCGCTGGTAAACGTGCAGCTGTGGCTGCAGCCGGTACAGGTGACCCCAGCGGCACCGGGGCGACCGCCGAACACCATCGGACCGGTTGCACCGTCGAGTTCAGGAATAGCCACCATGATGGTGCTTTCAACGGGCATCAGGCCGCGATCCGAGCCGCCCCATTGAGCCAGTGTCTGAAACTCCACCGGCTGCGCTGCCAGATAGGGCACATCCAGCCGGGCGAGCACTTCCTCGGCAGCTTTGGCATCGTTGTAGGCAGGACCACCAACCAGCGAAAAGCCCGTCAAGGACACCACTGCATCGACTATCGGCTTGCCGTTCTCGAAGAAGAACCGATCGATCGCGGGTCGCGCATCCAGACCTGCCGAGAACACCGGAATGACGCGCAGACCGCGGGACTCCAGCGCTGCAATTACGGCGTCATAGTGACCGGCATTGCGTGACAGCAGATAGGAGCGCAGCAACAGCACACCCACGGTGCCGGTTGCGGCGCTGCCAGAAGCGCCTGGCAACAACTGTACGTCCTCGCGCATCCGGCCCGGCATACGAGGGTGATACACACCGACTTCAGGGTAATCGACAGGCGCCGCTATCTTGAGCACGCCGCGGAGCACTTTGCGCGGACCATCCACTGTGCGATCGACTACGTGACGAATCATGTTGTCGACGTTTTCGTCGGAGCCGCCCAACCAATATTGGAGGGTGAGAAAATAAGTGCGCGCATCCTGCGCGGTACCCGGTATGAAGCGCAGCAACTGAGGAATGCGCCGCAGCATCTTCATTTGAGTGGCGCCACCGGGGGCCTTGTCCTTCTTGCCGCGCAGCTTCTTGAGCAGGGCCATCGGTCCGGTGGCCGGCTTGGACATGTCGAAGTTGCCAATGCGAGTCAGCTGCACCACTTCGCTGGCGGACGCCATGCAGATCAGTGCATCGCAATGGTCGCGGCGCGCGCGCAGATCATCTAACACCGGGAGGAAATGATCTTCCAGGAACAGCATGCCCGCGACGATGATATCGGCCTTGGCAATATCAGCCTTGCAGCGTGCCAAGGCAGCCTCATTACCGGCGTACTCTGACGCCGCATGCAACGACACCGTAAGACCCGGCAACAGACGGGACAGCGAATCTTGGGCGCGCTGAGTAGCGCTAGCCAGATGCGTGTCCATAGTGACCACGACCACACGGACAGGCGTCGTGTCTGCCTTATCCATCACTTCAGCGGCTGTAATGTGCTTTGGCTTCATACAGCGTCTCCACGGTGATCACGGCGACTGATTGATCGTTGGCATAGCGTTCGGTGTTGCGCTTTGCCTTGCCTCTTACAAAGAAGGGAATCTTGCGTAGTTCTTTTTCTGCATCGGCAGCCCAAGTGGGGCCGCTTGCAGCCGACGTGGCTTCGAGCTCACTGACTGTTGCCGCGGCCTGGGGTTGCAGTTCCACCGCAGTCGGCGCAGTGACGACTTCGGCTGGGTTGGCGCGGGCCGTGGTCGAGCCCAGATGCGAAGGCGCTGCATCTTCATGAAACTCGAAGTCGTTGCGGAACATGCCCAGCAGATGTTCTTCGAGACCCATCATCAGTGGATGAACCCAGGTATCGAAAATGACGTTGGCGCCTTCCCATCCCATTTGCGGTGCATAGCGGGCAGGGAAGTCCTGCACGTGCACTGGTGCAGAGATCACCGCGCAGGGGATGCCAAGCCGCTTGGCAATGTGCCGCTCCATTTGCGTGCCCAGCACCAACTCTGGCTGCAGTTCAGCCACCTTGGCTTCTACCTGCAGGTAATCGTCGCAGATCAAAGGCTCTACGCCATAGCGCGCCGCTGCCTCACGGATGTCACGGGCAAACTCCCGGCTGTAGGTACCGATGCCCACCACCTTAAAGCCCAGCTCTTCGCTGGCAATGCGCGCCGCTGCGACCGCATGGGTGGCATCACCAAAGACGAACACTCGTTTGCCAGTCAGATAGGTGGAATCAACAGAACGCGAATACCACACCAGACGCGAGTCACCCTGCAGCACCGTCGGCGGAATCTCGACGCCAGCAAGAGCCGCCACCTCGCGAATGAAATCGCGCGTCGCACCCACACCGATAGGCACTGTCCGGGTCATCGGTTGGCCGAACGTGCGCTGCAACCATTGCGCCGCAGGCGATGCTGTCTCTGGATAGAGCACCACATTGAAATCAGCTTCGCCAAGACGGCGAATATCGGGCGGTCCGGCATTGAGCGGTGCCACGACATTAATCTCTATACCCAACTGCTCCAGCAGGCCGGTAATTTCGCGCACATCATCACGGTGTCTGAAGCCCAACGCAGTGGCGCCGAGCACGTTGCAACGCGGCCGCCGGTCCGCACTGCGCGGCTCGCGTACGGTGCCGGGCGGCGGCGCTAGCGGCAGACAGAGCGCACGCACCACTTGATAGAACGTTTCAGCGGCACCCCAGTTCTCTTTGCGCTGGTAAGAAGGCAGCTCGAGCGGAATGACCGGTATGGGCAATCCCATGGTGCTTGCCAAGCCACCCGGGTCGTCCTGGATCAGCTCAGCAGTACACGAGGCACCAACCAACAACGCCTGCGGTTTAAAACGTTCATAGGCATCACGTACCGAAGACTTAAACAGTTCGGCGGTATCGCCACCCAGATCACGAGCCTGGAAGGTGGTGTAAGTGACCGGAGGCCGTACCGAGCGACGCTCGATCATCGTGAACAGCAGGTCGGCGTAGGTGTCGCCTTGCGGCGCGTGCAACACGTAGTGCACATCGCGCAGGGCAGTGGCAACACGCATCGCCCCGACGTGCGGCGGACCTTCGTATGTCCAGACGGTCAGTTGCATAGTCAGACCACCAACCGGTTGCGACGCGTTAAAGGTCTTGCAAACAGCTCCGCCAAGTCACCGGCTTGCTCGAAACCCTGTATAGGCGTGAACACCAACTCGATGGACCACTTGGTGGCGATGCCTTCGGCCTCCAGCGGATTGGCCAAGCCCAAACCACAGACGACCAAGCCAGGCTTGCTTGCCCTGCAGCGGTCCAACTGATTGTCGACGTGCTGACCTTCGGTAATCACGGTGTCTGCTGGCAACAGCGCCAACTCCGCAGCCATGTGGGTACGGTGCACATAGGGTGTGCCGACCTCTAACAGGCGCATGCCAAGTTCACGACTAAGGAATCGCGCCAGCGGCAGCTCAAGCTGCGAATCGGGGAAGAAGAAGATCGAAACCCCTGACAACTGCTCACGTAGCGGTTGCAACGCAGCGCGTGCACGCGCAATGGGTGCCGCCATCACTGCATCGAAGCGTTCCTGCGGCACGGCGAAAAGTGCAGCTGCTGCGGCGAACCAAGCCAAGGTACCTTCGGCGCCTAGCGGAAATGCAGAGGGCAGGTGCTGCGCACCACGCTGCTCAAGTGCACGTGCGCAATCGGCCAAGAAGGGTTGCGCCAGCAAATAGCGTGTTTGCGGCCCGATGGACGGCAGTTCCTGCGAGTTGCGTGGCGGCAAAAAACCCACGTTGTCGATGCCCAAGGCATCGAACAGCCGCCGGAACTGGTCTTCTACGACATCGGCCAGTGAACCGACAATCAGCAAGGATGTGGGCGCATCAGCCGATAGCGCTGGCATATCCGGGACCAGTGATGCCAGGCAGGCGTCTTCACCCTGTGTGAATGTGGTTTCGATTCCGCTGCCGGACCAAGAACGAATACGCACCTGCGGCTCGAAACTGCGTGACAGCCGCAGTGCTGCGCGCGACAGATCAAGCTTGATGACTTCGCTAGGGCAGGACCCCACCAGAAACAGCAGACGGATGTCAGGGCGTCGCGCAAGCAGCTGATTGACTACGCGATCAAGCTCGTCGTTGGCATCGGCAATGCCCGATAAGTCGCGATCGTCAATGATGGCGGTGGCAAAGCGCGGCTCGGCAAAAATCATGACGCCAGCTGCAGACTGGATTAGATGTGCACAAGTGCGCGATCCCACCACCAGAAAGAACGCGTCTTGTATTTTACGATGCAGCCAGATGATGCCGGTGAGGCCACAAAAGACCTCGCGCTGACCGCGTTCGGTGCGGATCAAAGGCGTGGCCGGGAGCACCGCCGTTGCCGGGACGAGATGTTCGACGGCTCCACTCATGCGGCAGCCTGCAGGCTGAGGGTTTGTTCAAGACCAGCTTGCAGCCTTGCTGCACGCAATTTGAGCAGAAATTGCGTTGCATTGATTACATAGGCCGCATAGGCTGCCAAGGCGATCGCCATTTGCTGCCGGGTATCGAGCCAACCGCCGAGCCACGCCAGCACATAGGCTGTTTGCAACGCCATGACCAGCATGCTGACCACGTCTTCCCAGAAAAAGGCGGGTGCAAAGAGGTAGCACCCGTACACGTCCCGCTCCCACAGGCATCCCGTCACCATGATTGCGTACAGCAAAACGGTTTTGAGCAGGATCGAGCAGGTGGCGACAAATTCACCGGAGCCGGTGGCCAAAAAGCGCACGACGAGCACCAGGCTCACGGCGAAGACCAGAAATTGGAGTGGAGCAAGAATCCCCTGAACCAAGGTCCAGGAAGAGGCATCCCTTCGAGCTCGCTCTTCGGCGCTATAAAGTGGTTTGTTCACGCGGAGTTGTCCGGCAACAGTTCATTGAACCCTATGCTCCCCGTCGCATAGTGTCAATACGATGGAACGTAAAATATATTTGACATTGTTCGAGTGATCTAAGAAAAATTGGCACAGGGCATTAGGTGGACCCAAATGCAAGAAGAACAGCAAGCGTTAAGCAGTCAGGATTGCGGTTGCGATATGGCAGCCCTTGTCCAGCAGGGAGCGGCTGTCCCGCTGTCAGATGCTCCTTGGGCGGTTCCTAACGAACCATTGCAGACCATGACGCGGTTGGTAGAGGCAGAGATCCTGCCGCGACTGCTGCAACAAAGCGTGGCAGGGGCAGCCAATGCCGCCCCCGCCCAAGAACTCGAGTTGCCCGAAGATTTGCCGACCTTCCTGCGGTTGCTGCGCTTCAGCGACTATTCGGTCGCAGCAGGGTTTATCGACGAACTTCTTGATCGCAACATAGACATTGCAGATATTTGCCTGCGCTGGCTGACGCCTGCTGCACGCCAACTAGGCGAACTGTGGGAGCAGGACGAAGCGGATTTCATGCAAGTGACCGTGGCGCTATGCCGCCTGCATCAGTTGCTGCACCGGCTTGGCACCGGCTTTCATCCCCAGGAAACTGTCACCGGTCCGGCGGCGCTGCGGCGCGCCCTCCTGAGCAACATGCCGGGCGACCCGCACACCTTCGGCGTGGTGATGCTGGGTCAGTTTTTGCGCCATGGCGGCTGGGACACCTGGAATGAGTTCCCCAACACCATTTCAGAATTGGTGTCAACTATCAGCGCAAATTGGTTTAATGTAGTTGGGTTGTCAGTGGGAAGTGACAGGCAGGTGGACGATCTGCAACGGTGCGTGCGCGAAATACGTCGTGCCTCGCGCAATCAGCAGGTTGTCATATTGTTGGGCGGACCCTTAATTCTGACCCAGCCACATTTGGTAAAACAGGTGGGAGCGGACGGGACGGCGACAGACGGAGCTGATGCTTTGCAGTGGATGCGAAGCAGGTTTCCAGATTTTGTCAAACCGATCTGACCGCACCATGCCTATTCAGGAAAAAAGAGTTTAAGTGAAACAGTTTTCTTCGCCACTTGAGCATTTAGGTGGCATAGACGCGGGTGCTTTTGCCCGCCTGGCGGCTGTGGCCTCGGATATTGCACTGGTCATCGACAACGATGAACAGGGCAGCATCCTAGATATTTCTCTAGGCAGCGAAGAGCTGGCCCGCGAGATGGATCGAAGTTGGATTGGCAAGTCTTGGTTGGACGTAGTCACCACAGAAACGCGCAGTAAAGTGCGCGATCTGCTCAAAGATGCCACCTCCAGTGGCATGCCACGCTGGCGTCAAATCAACCATTCCATTGGCAGGCTGCATGACCTCCCGGTCATGTATACGGCCATTCGATTGGGCAAGACGGGACCGACCATGGCCATTGGTCGCAGCCTGCAGCCGCTGATAACCTTGCAGACCCAACTGGTCGAATCCCAGCAAGCGATGGATCGAGAGTACCTGCGCTTACGGCAGCAGGAGACACGCCACCGCCTACTGTTCCAGGTCAGCGATGAAGCGGTCATGGTGATAGATGCCGCCACGCATAGGATCATCGACTCCAATCCTGCTGCCATAGAGCTGCTGGATGACGGTTCGCGCAAACTGGTCGGTCGAACTTTGGACGAAATACTCGACGCAGGCAGCCGAGCAACGGTCGGCGCGGTGGTTTCATCGGTAATCGCTACCGGACGCCAACAGGACGTGCCAGTCAGCTTACAAACCACAGGAAAAGGCGAGCAGTTCCTGCACGTGGCATTGTTTCGCGAAGGCAGCACGCGGTTTCTGCTGCTGCGAATGCTCCCGGTTAGTAAGGCTGCGGCCGGCCCACCGCGCGACAAGCTTCGAGTTATGGGTTTGGTTGATCAGGCGGTAGACGCCTTCGTCGTGACCGATACCGATGGTCGTATTCAGTTTGCTAATGCAGCGTTCCTGGATGCTGCACAACTGGGTAGCCCAGAACAGTTGCGCGGCGAGACACTGGAACGTTGGCTCGGCCGGCCAGGCGTCGACTTCAACCTGCTCGCCAGCCAGCTGCGCGAGCACGGCACTGTTCGGCTGTTTGCTACAACATTGCAGGGCAGTCTAGGTGTGAAGCTAGACGTCGAAATCTGCGCAGTCTCGGTTACCGACCGGGACGAGACCTGCTACGGCTTTACGCTGCGGGAAGTAGGTCTGCGCAAGGTCGCTGCTCCGGCGGGTCAGCGTGACCGTCCGCGCTCCGTCGATCAATTGGCGTCGATGGTGGGCCGCGTACCTCTTAAAGATCTGGTGCGCGAATCCACCGACCTCATCGAAAAGCTGTGCATCGAGGCGGCGTTAGAGTTGACCGGGGACAATCGCGCCTCGGCCGCCGAGGTGTTGGGCCTGAGCCGCCAGAGCTTGTACGCCAAGCTGCGTCGCTACGGACTGGGCGATTTGGATGGCGCCGAGGAACCAGAAGCAGGCTAAAAGTGATGTCTGACAGGAGATCTGTCAGATTCAGTTGACGCACCGGACTGTCATGGTTAGATTACGGCCATGACAGTCGCCGTCAACTCCGTTGACCCTCCAGCGTTCCCGCGCTGGTCAGCCTGTCTCCAGCTGCTCAAGCCCATCACTTGGTTTCCACCGATGTGGGCCTTTGGCTGTGGCATTGCTAGCGTGACAGTTGCCGACGGTTTCCCTTGGGGCCTGTTGCTGATTGGCGCAGTGCTATGCGGACCGATGGTCTGCGGCACCAGCCAAGCCGTGAACGACTGGTTCGATCGCCATGTCGATGCAATCAATGAGCCCAACAGACCCATACCGTCCGGGCGGATACCGGGACACTGGGGTCTTTACATCGCCATCGCTTGGACCCTGCTGTCATTGCTGCTGGCCAGTGCACTGGGTACGTTTTGTTTCTGGGCCACAGTGGTCGGGCTGATTCTGGCTTGGGCCTACAGCGCGCCGCCGTTGCGGCTTAAGCGCAATGGCTGGTGGGGTAACGCGGCAGTGGGCCTTAGTTATGAAGGCTTGCCGTGGGTCACAGCCGCTGCAGTGCTTCATGGTGGCAGCGTGCCGCCGGCAGTGTGGCCCTTGGCAGCGCTCTACAGCGTCGGAGCGCACGGCATCATGACGCTCAACGACTTCAAGTCTATCGATGGTGACTTGAAGATGGGCATCGGTTCATTGCCGGCACGTTTGGGTGCGGCCACCGCAGCCAAAGTTGCCTGCGTCGTCATGGCTGTGCCACAGGTGATCGTCGTCGCGCTGTTGAGCCTGTGGCAGCGCCCGCTGTATGCGGCAATAGTCGGTGGCTTGTTACTGGCCCAGCTGCTGCTCATGCGTCGCCTGCTGCAACGGCCGCGCGACTTGGCCCCTTGGTACAACGCGACCGGTATCAGCCTGTATGTGCTTGGCATGCTCGCCAGCGCTCTGGCCGTGCGCACAGGGTTGAGCTGATGCACAAGCTCAATAGCCTCGGTTGGTTCGATATTTTCAGAGTGGCTCTGGTGCAGACCGCGCTGGGCGCTATCGTCGTGCTGACCACGTCGACTATGAACCGCGTCATGGTGGTAGAACTGGCCCTGCCGGCCATGTTGCCCGGTGCATTGGTCGCGCTTCACTACGCAGTACAAATGCTGCGTCCGCGAATGGGTCATGGTTCAGATGTCGGCGGGCGCCGCACGCCGTGGATCATTGGCGGAATGTGTGTGCTGGCAGCAGGTGGCGTTATGGCAGCGCTGGCCACCGCGCTGATGGCAACTGCGATGGTTGCAGGCATCGCGTTGGCAGTGCTGGCGTTCTTGTTAATAGGCGCTGGTGTGGGTGCTGCTGGCACTTCTTTACTCGTCTTAGTGGCCAACAGCGTGTTGCCGCAGCGCAGAGCACCAGCCTCCACGATCATGTGGACGATGATGATCGCGGGCTTTGCAGTCACAGCAGGCACGGCCGGACATTTTCTTGATCCCTACACACCGCAGCGTTTGGTGTGGGTCACCAGCGTGGTTGCACTGTGCGCGTTGTTGATTGCAGTAGCGGCCGTCTGGGGCATAGAGGACAAAGTCTCTCAGCGCGCAACAGCAGCGGCGCCGCTGCAATCTGCAGTACCTTTCAAGCAGGCTTTGCTGCAAGTCTGGCGGGAGCCACAAGCGCGCGCCTTTACGGTATTTGTATTTGTATCGATGCTGGCCTACAGCGCTCAGGATCTTATTCTTGAGCCCTTTGCCGGCATTGTGTTTGGTATGACGCTGGGTGAATCGACCAAGCTCTCCGGGTTGCAGAGCGGCGCAACTCTGGTGGGCATGTTGCTGGTTGCACTGGCTGCAGGATCCAAGCGGGGTCGCGAGCGCTTTTCACTGCGGTCCTGGACAATCGCCGGATGCTGCGCATCTGCCGCGGCATTGGTGGCCATTGTCTTTAGCGCGCAGGGTGGCAGCGCAGATGTACTGCGGCTTGCAGTGGCGGGTCTGGGCTTGGCCAATGGTGCCTTCGCCGCCTCAGCCATCGCCTCAATGATGGAATTGGCCCATAGCGGCCAATCCCGACGTGAAGGCGTGCGCATCGGCATGTGGGGCGCTGCGCAAGCCATCGCCTATGCGATGGGTGGCTTTCTCGGAGCCGCAGGCGTCGATCTAACACGCGCTCTGCTAGCGGATCCCAGTGCTGGCTACGCGGTGGTCTTCATGGCCGAAGCCGCGCTGTTTTTGTACGCCGCAACCTTCGCAGCAAAAATTGCCCGCACGTCCTCGGACTCGGGCCCCTTGGTTTTTGATGTCTCGGCCCTGCCACGAACGGAGCCCACATGAGCCAGCAGATCATCGACGCGTTTGATGTTGTCGTGGTCGGTGGCGGCCCGGCAGGCGCCACAGCCGCATGGGACCTGGCAAAGCTCGGTCATAGCGTGTTGTTGCTCGATCGTGCCGGGCGTATCAAGCCCTGCGGCGGTGCTATTCCGCCAAGACTGATCAAAGACTTCGATATCCCCCAGGACATTTTGCTGGCAAAGGTGACAGCTGCACGCATGGTGTCGCCGACTCAACGTCAGGTGGACATGCCCATCGACGGTGGCTATGTCGGCATGGTCGATCGCAAGAGCTTTGATCCTTGGTTGCGGGAGCGGGCGGTGGCTGCTGGCGCAACGCTGCGCACTGGCGAATTTAATGCCATCGAACACGATGCTGACGGCGCTGCGGTTGTGTCATACAGCGCTGACGATGAAAGTGCCCAGACACGCGTCTGCCAGGTACGCACGCGTATGGTCATCGGTGCCGATGGCGCCCGGTCGGCAGTGGCCCGGCAATGCATTCCTGGCGCGAAGAAAATGCGCTATGTCGCGGCTTATCACGAAATCGTCGAAGCACCCGCGCAGCCCCAATCGGGCTACGCGCACAACCGCTGCGATGTGTACTACCAAGGCGTGATCTCTCCAGACTTTTACGGCTGGGTGTTTCCGCATGGCGACACGATGAGCATCGGTGTCGGCAGCGCGCAAAAGGGTTTTTCGCTGCGCACTGCCACTGCACAGTTGCGAGCACAAGCCGGGCTGCAATACGGCAAGGTCTTGCGTCGCGAAGGCGCCCCCTTGCCGATGAAGCCATTGAGTCGCTGGGACAACGGTCGCGATGTCGTTTTGGCCGGTGATGCCGCAGGGGTTGTGGCACCGGCTTCGGGCGAGGGCATCTACTACGCCATGCTAGGAGGGCGCTTGGCTGCCGAAGCAGTGGCCGGTGCGCTGGCCTCGGGTGATGCGCGCGACCTGCGTCATGCGCGCCGCCAGTTCATGCGTGAACACGGCAAAGTCTTTTGGGTTTTGGGTGTCCTGCAGTGGTTCTGGTACTGCAGCGACCAGCGTCGGGAGCGCTTCGTCACTCTCTGCAAGGATCCGGATATCCAGCAGTTGACCTGGCAAGCCTATATGCACAAAAAACTGGTCCGCGGAAATCCGCTGGCTCAGGTGCGAATTTTCTTCAAGGACCTTGCACATCTTTTAGGTGTCGTGCGTGCCTGAGCACTCACCACACAAACATAAAGGGGAGCTTTGATGCAAACAGCAGATCATAATTTTTATACAACGAGCCACGTCCACTCAACAGACGCCAAGCGTGAATCGTCACATCGCACTGCAAGCGATGGCTATAAACACACGCCGGATGCAGGCCAGCAGTACAGCGGCATGGCAGGACGCATGATGAATGTCATCGCTGTGGCTATAGATGCCACGCTGGGTCGCTACGACCGCTGATTCGATCAGCCCTTGGGCCGCGCACATGCTTGAACTCATCAGCAGCGGCACAGTGTTCGGGCTGGTCATTGGGCTGATGTTGCTCGAAGGTCTAGTGCTCACACTGCACGGCCGGCGCTCGCCGCGCGGCATGGCAGTGAGGGACCTTTGGCCGAATCTGCTGGCCGGCGTGGGATTGCTGGCCGCGGCGCTAACCGTGGTCCGAGGTGGAGACCCTCGATTGGCCGGCAGCTTGATGTTCGTGGCCCTGCTGGCCCACCTGTTGGACCTGAGGCTGCGCTGGCGGCATTGAGCAAGCAACTACGGTAATTGCTGTGTCTGGGTGGAGCAGGGACAAAGTATCCTAGGGGGATTGCTGCACTCGGAAATCCGCTATGTCCCCAATACGTCGCTCCCCCTTTACCGCTGTGCTGTTTGTTGTAGCGCTGTGCGCGCCCCCTGCGCTGGCAGCACCCGAGCCGGCCATCAAACTCACCCCGCAACAACGTCAGGCCAGTGGCCTGGTCATAGAATCCGTTCGTGCCGGGAGCGATAAGGCGTCAGGCGGTGCCAGCCGTGCCCAGCTGTTGCCGGGACGTGTCGTGGTACCTAATGATCGTCGTGACGTCTTGCTCGCCGGAGTCAGCGGACGGGTTGAGGCTGCGCTAGCCAACCCTGGCGATACGGTCAAAGCTGGCCAACCACTGTTACGGCTGTACAGCGCTGAGGTGCTGGGGCTGCAGCGAGCCTATCTGGCGTCAGTGGGTTCTTCCACACTCGCAGGCAAGCGCTTGGCTCGCGACGAAGCCTTATTTACTGAAGGCATCATCGCCGAATCACGCCTGCAGGACAGTCGCGATCAGGCGGCACAGGCTGCGGCGGCGCTGCAGGAACAGCGTCAATTGCTGCAACTGGCAGGCATGGGTAGGTCAGCTATTGAGTCCTTGCGTACAGCCGCCGATTTGACGGGCCGCGTCACCTTGCTGGCGCCGCGTGCCGGCATTGTGTTGGAGCAAGCTGCTGGTGTCGGCAGCCACGTTGAATCAGGCAGTGTTCTGCTGCAACTGGCAGCCTCGGACCGGCAGTGGGTGGAACTGCAGGCCACACGCGAACAACTTGCAGGGCTGACCATTGGAGATGGCGTTGAGGTGGTTGGCTGCAACGCGCAGGGCAAAGTGATTGCCGCCGGTGGACAGCTCGACGCCGGTACACAGACGGCGTTGGTGCGAGCCGCATTCAGCTCCGCTGCGACATGCCTTGTGCCAGGTCAGTTTGTACAGCTCGCGTTGGTGCCTGCGGCCGCACCTGTAGGCAGTGTGCGCGTCTCAGCTGAAGCAGTCGTACAGCGCGCTGGCAAGGATTACGTTTTTGTCGAAGAGGCCGACGGTCTCAGACCGGTACCTATCAAGGTGCTGCGCCGACAGGGTGATGTGACGTTGATCAGCGGTATAAGTGTGGGCACTCGGATTGCTGCCAAGGGCATCGCTGCACTCAAGGGAAGCTGGATGGGATTGGGCGCAGCTGCAGCTGGTAACGAGTAATGCTATCCCGGTTGATCGCGCTGGCGCTGTCACAGCGGTTAATGACGTTGCTGGCGACCATTGGTTTGCTGGGTGCAGGGGCTTGGGCGTTGAGCGGGCTGCCCATCGATGCCTTCCCGGATATTTCCAACACCCAGGTCAAGGTGATCATGAAGGCCCCGGGCATGACGCCCGAGGAAGTCGAGACGCGCATCACCGCGCCAATCGAACAGGAACTATTGGGCATACCGGGCCAAACCCTCCTGCGTTCTCGATCCAAATACGCCATCGCCGACATCACACTCGACTTTGTTGACGGCACCGACATCTATTGGGCGCGCAACCAGGTCAGCGAACGCTTAACAGGCGTGCTCGGCAGTCTACCCAGCACTGCCAGCGGCGGCCTTGCGCCCATCAGCACGCCGTTATCGGACATGTTCATGTTTACCGTCGAGGGACCGCAGTCGCTGGAAGAAAAGCGCACGGTCCTCGATTGGGTGATCCGGCCGCAGTTGCGCAGCTTGCCCGGTGTCGCCGATGTAAACGCGCTGGGCGGACTCGTTCGCAGCTATGAAGTGCGCCCGGATCTTACCGCTCTGGCTGCACGCAGCATTAGCCTGACGCAGCTGCAGCAGGCACTGGAGGCCAACAACCGCAGCGACGGCGCAGGCCGTCTGCAGGACAACGAAGAGAGTTGGCTGCTTCGAGCAGATGGAGACGTACGCAGCCTGGATGACGTTAGATCGGTCGTTGTCTCACGCTCCGGCGATAAAGTGGTGCGCGTTGGTGACGTGGCGCAGGTCGGCATCGGCGCCCTGACACGCTACGGCATGGTGACCCAAGACGGTAAAGGCGAGGCCGTCGAAGGGATAGTCATCGGACTGCGCGGTGCCAACGCCCAGGAGCTGG
>Ga0214919_10004784_pt1 | contig 19545 bp, 14 predicted proteins | sample LL1503_MetaG_FD_177994 | JGI IMG/M metagenome (GOLD analysis project Ga0214919, IMG submission 177994) | Freshwater microbial communities from Lake Lanier, Atlanta, Georgia, United States - LL-1503 | ecosystem: Environmental > Aquatic > Freshwater > Lake | place: USA: Georgia | collected...
CGTCTCGCGCTTCGACCACGGTGCTGTCGAGTCCGCTGGTCTGGGTTGCGGCGGGCAGGGCGCTGCCCGCCATGCTCATCAGGCCGATGGTCAGGCCGATCTTCAGGCCGATCTTCAGGCCGATCTTCAGGCCGATCGTCAGGCCGATCGTCAGGCCCATCTTCAGGCAGGTTCTAAAACTGGGCAGCATGCCGTTCATCTTGAGGAGGCGCGCTGTGAGAGGTTCCGGCCTAGAGCTGCATCGCGCAGCGGGTATTTCACTGTAACGCAGCGCCGCTTCGTGGCGCTGACCTGGGATGACGTTTCGCAGTCCGCGCGCCCGGCGCCGCAACCGTTTTGGTCACTCAGCATCTCTGCCGGTAGGGCTCTTCGAAGTCCAGGAAGCACTGCTCAGCCAGCGCTTCCTGGACCCAGGCCGCCACCCCGGGGCTGGCCCACAGGCGCTCGACATAGGCTTTGACATCGGCAGGCAGGGGCAGGCCGTAGCTCAGTAGACGGCTGGCCACCGGCGCGAAATAGGCGTCGACAATGCCGAAACCCCCGAACAGGAAAGGCCCGCCGCTGGCTGCCAGCGCCTCACGCCACATCGCGACCAGCCGTGCCAGATCGGTCGCCACCGCCGCTTGCTCGGCCAGTACTCGTGCGCCGACCTCGTGCAGCTTGGCCTCTATGTTCATCGGGCAGGCGTTGCGCAGCGCCGAGAAGCCGCTGTGCATTTCTGCACACAGCGAGCGGGCGCGGGCGCGTGCTGCCTGGTTGCGAGGCCACAGCGCGTGCTCAGGGAAATGCTCGGCGGCGTACTCGGCCAGGTACTCGGCAATCGCCAGGGTGTCCCACACCACGAGGTCGTCATGCACCAACACGGGCACCTTGGCCACGGGCGAGAGCCGACCCACCGCCAGCTTGAAGCGGGAGTCGGGTCCGAAGCCGTCGAAACGCAGCATCTCTTCCTGGAACGTGATGCCGAAGTGGCGCAGCAGCACCCAGGGTCGCATCGACCAGGACGAGTAGTTCTTGTTGCCGATGGCGAGCTTGAGCATGGTGTGGCTGGTGGTGGCAAGACCCGATGCTAGGTCAGGCGGCGCGGCTTCGGAAGGCCGTGGCGCGCGGCTTGCGGGCTAGCGCGGGGCGTTTGGTCGCGGCTGCACGCAGCGCGGAGGCCATCGCCAGCCGTGCCCAGGGCAGCATTTGTGCGGGTGACTCCATCGCGTCGTCGGGCGCACTCCACCAAGCCATCACTGCTCGACTGACACCTGCCGATGTGTAGCTGAAGTGCCGGCACCCGGCGGCCTCGAACATGGGCCTGGCTGCGGCGTCAGCCTTCAGGTAGAGCATGTCGTTGGCGATCAGCGCGACGAACAGCTGATCGATGTACAGCCCGTGGCCGCCGAACATACGCCGGGCGCGCGCAGGTCCCAGCGCCGACAGCAACTCCAGACAATGCGCGACAAAGGCATCAGCAAGCACCATGCCGGTCAGTGTAGGGCGGCCCAAGCTGCCGGTGACTGACAATCCAGGCGATGAGCAATACCTTCAGCCTCAGCTTCGAACCCTCTCAGGACAAGCGCCAGTTGCGCAAGCAGTTGCAGGCCGAGCGTCTGGCGATGGTTGATCGCCACCAGCGCGCGGTTCATCTGCAGCAGGTGCTGCGGGTCTGGCTGGTCGGCCGCCACGAGAACTCGGTGGGCGCTTATTGGCCCATCAAGGGCGAGTTCGACGCGCTGCCGGCGCTCTACCGCTGGAGCGAGGCCGCAGCCGGACGCCGTATCGGCCTGCCGGTGATCAACCGCGACACCAAGCAGCTGAGTTTCCATGTCTGGTATCCGGGCTGCCCGATGGAGGAAGATGCGTTCGGCATTCCCAAGCCCAAGGACACCGAGGCCTTCGAGCCCGCACTGCTGCTGGTGCCTTGCGTCGGTTACGGCCCGCAAGGCACCCGGCTCGGCTACGGTGGTGGTTTTTACGACCGCACGCTGGCAGCGCTGCAGCCTCGCCCCTACACCGTCGGCCTGGGTTACGGCCACGGCTTTGTGCCATGGCTGGCCGCTGAACCGCATGACGTGCCCTTGGACGCGATCCTCAACGAGGACGGCGTGGTCTGGCAAAAGCCCGAATAACGCGTCGCCTGACGCTCTAACGACGTCGCGACGCCGCGACTGCTACGCTGCGGGCCTAGCCACTCGCAGGAGTTCACGTTGGAATACACCCGCCTCGGCCGCACCGGCCTGACTGTCTCAAAGATCTGCCTGGGTTGCATGACCTACGGCGTACCCGAGCGAGGTGCCCACCCCTGGACGCTGGACGAGGCGGCCAGCCGCCCGCTGATACGTCAGGCGGTGGAACTCGGGATCAATTTTTTCGACACAGCCAACGCCTACTCGGACGGGACTTCCGAGGAGATCGTTGGCCGCGCGCTGCGCGAGTTCGGACGTCGCGACGAGATCGTCGTCGCGACCAAGCTGCGCTATGCCTCGCGCAAGGCGCCCAACGTCGGCGGGCTGTCTCGCAAGTCGGTGTTGCATGAGATCGATGCGAGCCTGAAGCGACTGGGCATGGACCATGTCGACCTCTACCAGATCCACCGCTGGGACCCGTACACGCCGATCGAGGAGACGATGGAGGCGCTGCACGAGGTGGTCAAGGCCGGCAAGGCGCGTTACCTGGGCGCGTCGTCTATGCACGCCTGGCAGTTCGCCAAGGCCCAGCAGCTTGCCGAGCGCCATGGCTGGACCAAGTTCGTCAGCATGCAGCCCGAACTCAGCTTGCTCTACCGCGAGGAAGAGCGCGAGATGCTGCCGCTGTGCCGCGACCAGGGCGTCGGGGTGATCCCCTGGAGCCCGTTGGCCCGAGGCCGCCTGGCCCGGCCCTGGGGCGAGAACACGCCGCGCATCGCCAGCGATGTCTTTGGCACCAGTTTGTTCGCCCGCACTGAGGCCGCCGACCGCGGCGTGGCCGAGGCCCTGGCGGCGGTGGCGGCGCAGCGCGGCCTGCCGCGGGCCCAGGTCGCGCTGGCCTGGCTGCTGCGCCAGCCCGGCGTGACCGCGCCGATCGTCGGCGCATCGCGGCCCGGGCATTTCGATGACGCCGTGGCGGCGCTGTCGGTGGTGTTGACCGATGCGGAAGTGGCGGCGCTTGAGGCGCCTTACCTGCCGCATGCGGTCGTTGGATTCGACTGAGTGACGCTCGCGCGGCGCTGTCGGATTGACGTTGACGTAAACGTCAACCGATAATCCGTCGACTGTCTGGACCGGGCCCTTGGCGACAATGCCGAGCTGGCAGTCGCCGAGCACCCAAAAGAGGTCCTATCAACCGGCGCTGGAGACCGCATGGCCCATCTGCAAAGCAAGCTCACCCCCCGTTCCGAGGACTTCCGCGCCAATGTGGCGGCGATGCAGTTGCTGGTGGCCGACCTCAACCGCCAGCTCGCGCGGATCGCCGAGGGTGGTGGCCCACAGGCTCGCGCCAAGCACCTGGGTCGAGGCAAGCTGCTGCCGCGCGAGCGGGTCGAACGCTTGCTGGACCCCGACACGCCGTTCCTCGAGATCGCGCCGCTGGCCGCGCTGGGCATGTACCCCGAAAAAGACGGCAGCGACGCTGCACCCTGCGCCGGCCTGATCGCCGGCATCGGCCGGGTCTCGGGCGTCGATTGCCTGATCGTTTGCAACGACGCCACCGTCAAGGGTGGCACCTATTACCCGCTAACCGTCAAAAAGCACTTGCGGGCGCAGGAGATCGCGGCGCAGAACCACCTGCCTTGCATCTACCTGGTCGACTCAGGCGGCGCCAACCTGCCCAACCAGGACGAGGTGTTCCCGGACCGCGACCACTTCGGCCGCATCTTCTACAACCAGGCCCATTTGTCGGGTGCCGGTATCCCGCAGATCGCGGTGGTGATGGGTTCTTGCACCGCGGGCGGCGCCTATGTGCCGGCGATGAGCGACGAGGCCATCATCGTCAAGAACCAGGGCACGATATTTCTCGGCGGCCCACCCTTGGTCAAGGCCGCCACCGGCGAGGTGGTCAGCGCCGAGGAGCTCGGTGGCGGCGACGTGCACACCCGACTGTCGGGTGTTGCCGACCACCTGGCCGAAAACGACCTGCATGCGCTGGCGCTGGCGCGCCAGGCCGTGGGGCGCTTGAACCGCATCAAGCCGCAGCCGCTGCTGCTGCAGCTGCCCAGGCCGCCCAGGTATGCAGCCGAAGAACTGCATGGCGTGGTGCCGACCGACACCCGCAAGACCTACGATGTGCGCGAGATCATCGCCCGCATCGTCGATGACAGCGCGTTCGACGAGTTCAAGGCGCGCTATGGCGCCACGCTGGTCTGCGGCTTCGCGCATATCGAGGGCATGCCGGTGGGCATCGTCGCGAATCAGGGCATTCTGTTCGCCGAGAGCGCCAACAAGGGCGCGCACTTCATCGAGCTGTGCTGCCAGCGCAAGATCCCGCTGGTCTTTCTGCAGAACATCACCGGCTTCATGGTCGGGCGCAAGTACGAAAACGACGGCATCGCGCGCGCCGGCGCCAAGCTGGTGACTGCGGTGGCCTGCGCGGCGGTGCCCAAATTCACGGTGATCATCGGCGGCTCTTTCGGCGCCGGCAACTACGGCATGTGCGGGCGCGCCTACTCGCCACGTTTTCTTTGGATGTGGCCCAACGCTCGCATCAGCGTGATGGGCGGCGAGCAGGCCGCCAGCGTGCTCGCCACCGTCAAGCGCGACGGCATCGAGGGCCGCGGCGGGCAGTGGAGCACCGAGGAAGAAGCTGATTTCAAGTCGCCGATCCGCGCCCAGTACGAGGTGCAAGGTCACCCCTATTTCGCCAGCGCCAGGCTTTGGGACGACGGCGTGATCGATCCGGCCGACACCCGGCGCGTGCTGGCGCTGGGCTTGAGCGCGAGCCTGAACGCGCCGATCCCCGAGACGAAGTTCGGCGTGTTTCGGATGTGAGCGCAGCGCAATTGGCCAGCATCCACCGCCCACTTGCCGGCGCTGCGGCGCAGCCCGTCCGATTCGGCTGGCTTGCGCCTTTGTCGCGGGTCAGGGCTGTGGCGGCCTGGCGCCAGGCCCGATCCTTGGCGGTCATCGCGGGCCTGCGAACCTTGTCGCTCGGCCTGGTGGGCCTGCTGCTGGCTGTGGCTGCGTCGGCTCAGGCGCTCAATGCCGCGCTGGGTGAATCGGTTTTGCAGGTACCCAGTGGCGGCTTTACCGAGCCCGAGCTCGAGGTCACGGTCTACCGCCCGCCAGGCGATGGACCTTTCCCCATCGTGCTGATCAACCACGGCCGAGCACCGGGCAATGCCAAGCTGCAAGGTCGCTACCGGCCGGTGGTGGCCGCTGCCGAGTTCGTGCAGCGTGGCTGGGCCGTCGTCGTCCCGATGCGCCAGGGTTTTTCGAAGTCCGGCGGCAGAGAAATCTCTGGCGGCTGCAATGTCGCGAGCAATGGCGAGCAGCAAGCGCGCTCGGTGCACCGCACCCTTGACTGGCTGGGCTCCCAGCCTTGGGCCGATGTCTCGCGCAATGTCGTCGCAGGCCAGTCTCACGGCGGGCTGACGACGCTGGCCTACGGTCAGGCACCGCACCCCGGCACAAGACTGCTGCTCAACTTTGCCGGCGGGCTGCGGCAAGAGGGTTGCACTGCCTGGCAGCGCGGTCTGGTTGCGGCCATCGGCGACTATGGGCGGGCGACCCGCCTGCCGTCGATCTGGTTCTACGGGGACAACGACAGCTTCTTCGCGCCCGAGGTCTGGCAGGAGGCCCACCAGCGCTATGTCGATGCCGGCGGCCGTGCCGAGTTGGTTGCCTTCGGTCGCTTTGGCAGCGATTCGCACGCGATGTTCGGGTCGCAAGCCGGGCTGCCGATCTGGCTGCCCAGGGTCATCGCGGCGCTTGACGCGGCCGGTTTGCCGACCCGCGTGCTGCATCCGCTTGCCTGGGTCTCTGACCTGCCGGCCCCGCCTGCCAGTGCTTTCGCGCAGCTTGGTGACCTGGACCGCTCGCCGCTTCGCCGCGACCGGGCCGATTCCGGTGACCGCGGGCGCAACCCGGGGCGGCGACGCCAAAACGAATGCTGCGCGAAGCGCATGCAGGCGATCTCAATGCGATGGAGCTGAACATGTTCAAGAAGATCCTGATTGCCAATCGCGGTGAGATCGCCTGCCGCGTGGCGGCCACTGCGCGCCGCCTGGGCATCCGCACCGTCGCGGTCTATTCCGACGCCGATGCCGGCGCGCGCCATGTGCTGGCCTGCGACGAGGCGGTGGCGATCGGCGGTGCGACGCCGCGCGACAGCTACCTGCGCGGCGACCGCATCCTCGCCGCAGCGCTGGCCACCGGCGCCCAAGCTGTGCATCCGGGCTATGGCTTCCTGTCCGAGAACGCCGGTTTCGCGCGCGACTGCGTCGCCGCCGGCGTTGTCTTCATCGGTCCGCCGCCCGAAGCGATTGCCGCGATGGGCAGCAAATCGGCTGCCAAGACCTTGATGGAAAAAGCCGGCGTGCCGTTGGTGCCGGGTTACCACGGCCAGGACAATGATCCCGCGCTGCTGGCGGCCGAAGCCACGCGCATCGGCTATCCGGTGCTGATCAAGGCCAGCGCCGGCGGTGGCGGCAAGGGCATGCGCCGTGTTGACCGCGCCGAGGACTTCGGCGCCGCGCTCGCCTCGTGCCAGCGCGAGGCCAGGTCGAGCTTTGGCGATGACCATGTGCTGGTTGAGCGTTATGTGCTGCGGCCGCGCCATATCGAGATCCAGGTCTTTGGCGACAGCCACGGCAGCTGCCTCCACCTCTTCGAGCGCGACTGCTCGGTGCAGCGCCGCCACCAGAAAGTGCTCGAGGAATCCCCTGCGCCGGGCCTGAGCGCCGAACGCCGCGCCGAGATGGGCGCTGCCGCAGTGGCGGCGGCCAAAGCCGTCGGCTATGTCGGTGCGGGCACGGTGGAGTTCATCGCCGAGCAGCTCGATGACGGCGACCTGCGCTTCTACTTCATGGAGATGAACACCCGGCTGCAGGTCGAGCACCCGGTCACCGAGGCGGTCACCGGGCTCGATCTGGTCGAGTGGCAGCTGCGCGTGGCCGCAGGCCAGCCGCTGCCGCTGCGCCAGCACGAGCTGGCGATCCACGGCCATGCGATCGAAGCCCGCATCTGCGCCGAAAACCCCGACGGCGGTTTTTTGCCAGCGACCGGCACGATGGACGTGCTGCGCTGGCCGCCACATGTAGCGTTCGAGCGCACGAGCGTGCAAGACCCGGTACGGGTCGATGCCGGCGTCGGTGAGGGCGACGCGATCAGCCCGCATTACGACTCGATGATCGCCAAGCTCATCGTCTGGGGCGAGAGCCGAGCCCAGGCGCTGGCCCGACTTGACGCCGCACTCGCGGCCACCCACATCGTCGGCCTGCACAGCAACGTTGCGTTCTTGCGTCGGGTCGTGCGCAGCACCGCATTTGCCACGGCCGACCTCGACACCGCGCTGATCGAGCGCGAGCGCGCCGTGCTGCTGAACCAGCCGCCGCTGGCGCTGGAGATTGCAGCGGCCGGCGTGGTCGCGCGCGCCTTGAGCGAGGAGCAGGCGCTGGCCGGCGCCGACCCCTGGTCGCGGCGCGACGGCTGGCGCTTGCACGGCGGGGCGCGCCGGCATTTCGACATCGAGCACGCCGGCGCGGTGCATGCGTTTGCACTGGCGCGGCCGCACAGCAGCGCGGCCGATGCGCGCTTGGAGCTGCAGATCGGCAGCGAGCGCTGGCCCTTGCTGCTGCGGCCCCGAGCGGATCGCTCCAGCGCGGTCCATGAGCTCACACTGGGCCAGCGCAGGTTGCGCTTGGCGGTCTACGGCCACGGCGAACGGGTGGCGGTTTTCGCGCCCGAAGCCAGCGCGGTGCTGCGCCAGATCGACGCGATCGCGCATGCCGGCGAGGGTGCTGCCGAGGGCGGCCGCTTGAGCGCGCCGATGCCTGGCAAGGTGATCGCCTACCTGGTCAAGCCGGGCGAGTCCGTGAGCCAAGGCCAGGCGCTGGCGGTGATGGAGGCGATGAAGATGGAGCACACGCTGAATGCGCCGCGCGACGGCGTGGTCGCCGAGTTGCTGTACGCGGTGGGCGACCAGGTCGCTGAAGGCGGCGACCTGCTGCGGCTGCAAGACTGATTGCAGCGCCATAATCTTCCCGCTTGAAAGGCCAAACCATGATTCCAGAACGCGTCACCCTGGTCGAAGTCGGTCCGCGCGACGGCTTGCAGAACGAGGCGCTGCCGGTGGCGGCGGCGCACAAGGTCGAGTTGGTGCACCGGCTGCAGGACGCCGGCTTGCGCGAGATCGAGGTCACCAGCTATGTCAGCCCGAAATGGGTACCGCAGATGGCCGACAACGCCCAGGTGATGGCCGCGATCGCGCGCCAGCCAGGCGTTCGCTACAGCGTGCTGGTGCCCAACATGCTGGGTCTGCAGGCCGCGCTGGCCGGCGGCGCAGCGACGCGTCCGGACGAAGTGGTGGTGTTCGGCGCCGCCACGCAGGCATTCAGCCGGCGCAACATCAACTGCAGCATCGAAGAGAGCATCGAGCGCTTTGCGCCGGTGGTCGCCGCTGCACGCGAGGCCGGGCTCAAGGTCCGGGCGGCCATCTCCTGCGCGCTGGGCTGCCCTTACCAGGGCGAGGTCACTGCTGACGAGGTCGAGCACCTGGTCAAGCTGTTCAAGGCGATCGGCGTGCACCACTGCGGTGTGGCCGACACGATCGGCGTGGGCACGCCGCGCCAGGTGCAGGCAGCGATGGAGCGTGCGCTCAAGCATTACCCGCTGCACGAAGTCAGTGGCCATTTCCACGACACCTATGGCCAGGCACTGGCCAACATCAACGCCTGCTTGCAGATGGGCGTTCACAGCTTCGACACCAGCATCGCCGGTCTGGGTGGCTGCCCCTACGCCAAGGGTGCGACCGGCAATGTCGCGACCGAGGATGTAGTGTTCATGCTGCGCGGCATGGGCATAGACACCGGGGTCGACCTCGATGCGCTGGTCGACGTGGGGGGCTTCATCTCCGACTTGCTGGGTCGGGCGCCGGTCTCGCGCGCCGGCAAGGCGTTGTTGATCAAGCGCGGCCGGGTTTTCGCATGAGCATGGCGCAGGTCGATGTGCTGCGGCCTGAGGGTTTTCGGCGGGTCGCGCGCTGGCTGGCCGAGCGTGGGCATCGCGATGAACCGCGCTGGCTCGATGTTGCCGCCCGGACTTGCGAGGAGGCGGCCACCGCGCTCGAGGTGCAGACCGGGCAGATCGCCAAGAGCGTGATCTTTCGGCGTCTGGTCGACGGCGTCGCGGTGCTGGTCGTGACCTCGGGCGACCGGCGGGTCGACCTGCACAAGGTGGCGGCGCAACTCGGCCTGGCGCCAACCGACCTGGGCCGCGCTGATGCAGCTTTCGTCAAACAGCAGACCGGTTTTTCGATCGGCGGCGTCGCGCCGGTGGCCCATGCTTGCGCGCCAGTGGTGCTGGTCGACCGTGAGCTGTTTCGCTTTGACGAGGTCTGGGCCGCTGCAGGCCATCCGCACGGCGTGTTCTGTCTGTCGCCGGCCGAGTTGCTTGCGCTGACGGGTGCGCCGGTGGCCGATGTGGTGGAGGTCTTGTGAGTACGCCTGCGCCTCGTGCCGTGGCCAGCCCTTGCGTCAGCCTGTGCCGGATGGATGCCGACAGCGGCTGGTGTCTGGGGTGCTTGCGCACGCTGGATGAGATCGCCAACTGGGGCTCGCTCGACGATGCAGGCAAGCGCGAGGTGATGATTCGGCTGGGTCCACGCCGCTTGGCCGCGCGAGCCCGCAAATTGGTGGCACAAGTCCGACCCGAGACCTGACCCTATGAAACGCATCAGTTTTCACTTCGATGTGCTGTCGCCCTATGCCTGGTTGGCGTTTGAGCGCCTGCCGCAGGCGCTTGAAGGCTTCAGCGTCGCCATCGACTATCAGCCGCTGTTGCTGGCCGGCTTGCTGGGCCATTGGGGTCAGAAAGGGCCTGCCGAGATCGTCCCCAAGCGAGCCTGGACTTACCGTCAGGTCGCGTGGCTGGCGGCTCAACAGGGCACCTGCCTGCAATTGCCCAGGCCGCACCCTTTCAATCCCTTGGCACTGCAGCGGCTGGCGCTGGCCACAGTGCCTGCCGGTGGCTCACCCAGCCGCCGGGTGGTGGAACTGCTGTTCCGGCATGTCTGGTGCCGCGAAGGAGCCGATCCGAACGAGACTGCAGCATTGCGGTCCTTGACCGAACAGCTGGCGCTGCGGCGTGACCCGGCTGGTGCTGAGGTCAAGGCCGAACTGCGCGAGCGCACTGAGGCGGCCGCTGCGGCGGGTTTGTTCGGCGTGCCCACGCTGGTCTGCGAAGGGCGAGCTTTTTTCGGTCTGGATGCCTTGCCGATGCTGCGTGCGGCATTGCTGGGCGATGCCTGGTTCGATACCCCAACTTGGGACGAGGCAGGCAAGCAGCCTGCCGGACTGCAGCGCGCGCCGCGCGAGCTACCGGCCTGAAGCTTTCCCAGGCGAGGTAGGTATTTACCCGCGAATTCGGGTTGACCAAACGACCTCAATCGACGGGCCTTTACCTATGAAGACAAGCCCGTAGTGGCTTGGATACACGGCCTTGTTTCGTCAGCAATTGGTCAGGCTGGGGCTGCACAGTGCGATTCGGGGACATTGCGTTGGGCGCCATGTCCTTTTTCCAAGAACACAACGGAGCAATCGACATGGCATCCTCAGGATCTGCAGGCGCGGGAATGAGTTCGGGCTCGAGGCCTATCCCGAAAGACGAGAAGATGGTCATCTTCGCGTCGTCTTTAGGGACGGTGTTCGAGTGGTACGACTTCTATCTCTTCGGCGTGATGTCGGCAATCATCGCCGCCAACTTCTTCACCGCGCTCGACCCCGCGACGCGCGACATCTTCACGCTGCTGGCCTTTGCTGCCGGTTTCGCGGTGCGACCTTTCGGCGCGATCATCTTCGGCCGTCTCGGCGACTTGGTCGGTCGCAAATACACCTTTTTGGTGACGATCCTGATCATGGGTTTGTCGACTTTCCTGGTGACCTTTCTGCCCAATTACGCGACCTGGGGCTTGGCTGCACCGGTCGCGCTGATCTCGCTGCGTTTGCTGCAAGGCCTGGCGCTGGGCGGCGAGTACGGCGGTGCTGCCACCTATGTGGCCGAACACGCACCGCATGACAAGCGCGGCGCCTACACCGCATGGATCCAGACCACCGCCACGGTGGGCTTGATGCTCGCGCTGATGGTGATCTTGGGCACCCGACTGACCGTCGGCGAGAAGGAATTCGTAGCCTGGGGCTGGCGCATTCCTTATGCGTTCTCGGGCCTGTTGCTGATCATCTCGGTCTGGATCCGGCTCAAACTCAGCGAGTCGCCGGCGTTCACGAAGATGAAGGCCGAGGGCAAGACCTCGAAAGCACCGTTGACCGAGTCCTTTGGTCAGTGGAGCAACCTGAAGATCGTGATCCTGGCGCTGATCGGCGGTACCGCCGGTCAGGCCGTGGTCTGGTACACGGGCCAGTTCTACACCTTGTTCTTCCTGCAGACCTTCCTGAAGATAGACGGGCCGACGGCCAACATCCTGATCGCGATCTCGCTGATCTTGGGTACACCGTTCTTCCTCATCTTCGGTTCGCTGTCGGACAAGATCGGCCGCAAGCCCATCATCATGGCCGGTTGCCTGATCGCCGCGTTGACTTACTTTCCGCTGTTCAATGCGCTGACCACCTATGGCAACCCGAAGCTGCAAGCCGCGATTCAGAAGTCGCCCGTCACGGTGGTCTCGGACCCGGCCGACTGCGGCGTTTTGCTGAACCTGACCGGCACCAAGGTGTTCACCAACGCCTGTGACGTCACGCGCAGCTACCTGGCCAATGCGGGTGTCAACTACGACAAGGTCGATGGTCCGGCCGGCACGATCGCCACCGTCAAGGTCGGCGACAAAGCCGTGGCTGGCTATGACGCCAAGGCGCCTGGCGGCAAGGAAGAGAAAGCACGCTTCGAGAAGGAAGTTCGCGGCGCGCTCAACGACGCAGGCTATCCGGCCAAGGCCGACCCGATCGTCGCGGGCTCGTCCAATTGGTGGATGCTGGTGCTGATCCTGACCATCATGGTGATCTATGTGACGATGGTCTACGGCCCGATCGCCGCGATGCTGGTGGAGTTCTTCCCGACCCGTATCCGCTACACCTCGATGAGCCTGCCGTACCACATCGGCAACGGCTGGTTCGGCGGATTCCTGCCGGCGATCTCGTTCTCGATCGTCGCGGCCCAAGGCAATATCTACAGCGGGCTGTGGTATCCGATCATCATCGCCGCGATGACTTTTGTCGTCGGCATGCTGTTCGTCAAGGAGACCAAGGACGTGGACATCTACGCCAACGACTGAACGTTTGCTTCCGGGCCTTGCGCCCGGTGCAAGGCACCCGGGCGCGTCCCGGGTGACGCATGGACCGGCGTCGAATCCGATCCATGCGTCACAGTGCCATGTTGTGCACTCACTTCAAAAGTTTTCGTCAGCCGCTATGTGGAAAATCCTGCTGGGTTTCATCTTGTTCGCCGCAGTCGCGCTCTGGATCCTGAACAAGTCCGGCGCTGACGTCGACATGGGCGGTGAAAAGCACAACGTCGAAGCCGGTCATTCAGCGCCCGCTGCTGAGTCAGCCTCGGCAGCGTCGCACTGAGCGCACGACCAACGCCGTCCCTGTGCGCGGCTGTCGCTTGACCCGTATCAAGCGAAGCCCGGACTTGTAGGCCTAGAGTGACAGTCTTCGAGATATCGAAAGGCTGTCATGTACCGCAATCTCTTTGTGCCGGTGGACGGTGGCGCGCTCAGTGAGCGCGCGATGCAGGCCAGCATAGACTTCGCCCGCCAGCTGGGTGCTGCGATCACCGGTTTCGTGGTCGAGCCCGATTCGCCGATGCCCACCGACGCCATGCCGATGCAGAGCTACGCATTGGCAGCCCGGCGTCATGTCGAGCGTACCGATGAGCATGCACGCGCTGTGCTCACGCGTTTCGAGCAGAAAGCCAACGAGGCCGGCGTGGTGTTTACCGGCTTGCATGCCCACAGCGACGGCGTGGACCGCGCGATCATTGAGCAGGCCGAGAACTCGGGTTGTGACCTGATCGTGATGCTGACCCATGGCCGTGGTGTGTTGGGTGAGCTGCTGTTCGGCTCGCACACCAAGAACGTGCTGTCCAGGAGCAAGCTGCCGCTGCTCGTGCTGCGCTGAATCTTCCGGCCTGGGTTTTCAGGGTGCGAACAGGCTCAGCCGGTCCAGCCTGGCTTCGATCTCGGCCATCATCTGCCGGTAGGCCGGGCCGCCAACGCCGCCGAATCGGCTTTGAAACTCCTGGGCGCTGAGGGCTTCGGGCAGGTCGGCTGCCGCTGGCATCAGCTCGTGCTCCTGCACACCTGCAGCGAGCCTAGCTTGCAGGGCCTGCGGGTGGCGAATGGCCTGCAGACCAAAACGGCTGCCCGCACGGTCGGCGGTCAGGTCATGGAAATTGAAGCCGCTGCCGCCCTGCGAGTCGGCCACTTCCTTGTAAAGCCCAACGGCGTCCGCGAACACGCCACCGGCTTCGGCAGCAAGCGCTGCCGACACCAGGAAGTGCTGGGGCGTGTCGATCCGCGCCAGCAGGGTGATCTGCAGTGGCAGCAGCGGTGCATCAGGCAACAGCAGTGACAGGCTTGGCGGGTTGACCATCAAGGCCAGGGCCATCAACGCGGCGCGGTTCTCCAGGACGGCACTGGCCGCATCGACCGAGCGCTGGCGTGCGAGCGCAAAGACCGGCGGCAGCAGTTGGATCATCGACATCTGGCGCGCTGACCCGAAATCGCTGGCCGCGCGTGCCGCCGCCTGGGCATAGACCAGCAGCCTGGCCAGGTCAGTGGCTGGCAGCAAGCTGCTGGCCAGCGCCTGCAGCGGCTGGTCTGTCCACGCATAGGCCAGCGCCAGCCCTTGCGAGCTGAAGCCCACATGGACGAGCAAGCGCTGTACCAACTCGCTCTGTCTGCGCAGGTCGAAGGCTTCGAGCAGCCAAGGCAGCATTTGTTCGGCCAGCCAGCAAGGAACGCGCAATCCGCCCAACCGCAGCTGTTCGATCTGCGGTGACGCGCCGTCCTCGCGCAGCCAGACGTCGAGGTTGAGCCAGACGCCTGGCGGCAGGCTTGGCGACGCCAGGCTGACCTGGACCTTTGCCAGACCGGCTTGCAGCTGGACTCTCGCACGGGTCTCGCCAAACCGGTGCCCGACTTGATGGATCAGCAATTCCAGGTCGCGCTGCGACAGCGTCAGGGAATGGGTGATGCCCGGCAGTTTGCCGTTCGGGTTGTGTTGCTGCAGCAGTTGCATCGCACGCGCGATGTCGTTGGCGGTGATCGCCGGCGTCTGGGGCGCCAGCGCTGCCGACTCCAGCGCCAGCCACAGCGCTACCAGCAAACTCAGGACCAGCAGCAGTGAAACAGCCAACCCGCGCATCAGCAGACCGACGGCGCGAAGATTGCCGCTTTTCGGACTCGCTCGACCAGCCATGCCCGGTTTCGCAGCGCTGCTGCTACCAAGCATCGACGAAGCGGACGCCGCTGCTCTTGCTTGGCGTGCCTGTGCTGGCCAAGCCGCGTGTCAGCCAGGTACGGGTTTCGGCCGGGTCGATCACCGCGTCGATCTCCAGCGTGGTGGCCATGTTGATTGCCGAGCCGCTGGCGTATTGCTGCGCCACCAGCCGGTCGTAGAGCGCAGCGCGGTCGGGCCCCTCGGCGGCGGCTTCGAGCTCCTTGCGATAGCCCAGCTTGACAAATCCCTCCAGTCCCATGCCGCCGAACTCGCCGGTGGGCCAGGCGACGGTGAACACCGGGGCGTCGAAGCCGCCCACGGCCATCGCTTGCGCGCCCAGGCCGTAACCTTTGCGCACGACGACGGTGAAGCAGGGCACTTGCAGGTGCGCTGCGCTGACAAAGAGCCGGCAGGCATGACGGACCTGGGCTTGGCGCTCGACCTCGGGGCCGACCATGAAGCCAGGGGTGTCGCACAGGCTCAGCATCGGCAGGCCATGGGCGTTGCACAACTGCATGAAGCGCGCGGCCTTGTCGGCGCCGTCCGGGTCGATCGCGCCGCCCAGGTGGTGCGGGTTGTTGGCGAAGACGCCGATCGGTCGTCCTTCGATGCGGACCAGCGCGGTGATCATGCCGGCACCGAAGCCGGCGCGCAGTTCCAGCACGGATCCGGTATCGGCCAGCGCGTGCAGCACCGCGCGCATGTCGTAGACGCGCAGCCGGTTCTCCGGGATCAGATGGCGCAGCGCGCGGGCGTCGCCGGCTGCCCAGCCTTGGGTGCGGCCCTGGAAATAGCCCAGGTATTGCCGCGTCGCGGCCACCGCGGCGGCCTCGTCAGCCACCAGGATGTCGATCACGCCGTTGTGGTGCAGGTCGGCGGCCGGGCCGATCTCCTCGGGTCGGAACAGTCCGAGCCCGCCGCCTTCGATCATCGCCGGTCCGCCCAGGCCGATGTTGGCGGCCTGGGTCGCGATGATCACGTCGGCGCAGCCCAGCAGCGCCGCGTTGCCGGCAAAGCAGCGGCCATGCACCACGCCGACCACCGGCACCTTGCCTGACAGCGCGGCGAACTGGCTGAAGGTGTGGTTGTTCAGCCCGGCAATGATAGGCATGTCGACATCGCCGGGCCGCCCGCCGCCGCCCTCGGCGAACAGCACGGTGGGCAGCTTCCACTGGTGGGCCAGGCCCAGCAAGCGATCCTTCTTGTGGTGGTTGCGCCAGCCCTGGGTGCCGGCCAGCACGGTGTAGTCGTAAGCCATCACCGCGCAGCGGCTGCGCTCGGGGCCGAAGTCGGCGCCGTTGACCGCGCCTATGCCGGTGACCATGCCGTCGGCCGGCGTGTTGCGCACCAGATCGTCGAGCGTGCGGCGCCGGTTCTGCGCCGCGACCGCGTAGGCGCCGTACTCGATGAAGGTGTCCGGATCGCAAAGGTCTTCGACGTTCTCGCGTGCGGTGCGGCCGCCGGCTGCGTGGCGCCGCGCCACCACGGCGGGCCGGGCCGCGTCGAGCGTGAGCGCGTCGCGGTCGAACACCCGCTGCAGGTCGGGGCGGACGTGGTCGGGGTCTAGCACCAGCGCCGCGACGGCCTCGACCTGCGCCTGGTCGACTGGCGCGAGCAGCATCAACAGCTGGCCTTCGTTGACGAAGTCTCCCGACGCCACGCACAGCGCGCTGACGCAGGCGGCGCCCTGCAGGTTGATGCCATGCTGCATCTTCATCGCTTCGAGTACCAGCACTTCGGCACCTGCGGCCAGGGTCTCGCCGACCTGCGCGTTGAACTGCACCAGCCGACCTGCCATCGGCGCTTGGATGCCGATCTGGCCTTCGGGTATCACCGTCGACGGCAAGGCGGCCAGCGGCGCTGCAGCCGGGCTTGGCTGGGCGCTGTCGGTCTGGGTTTCGATCTGCGCGCGCAGCGCCGGCCACTGCGCCTCGATCCAGCGGGTGTGGACCTCGCCGAGCTGCACCTCGGGGTTGGCTGCCAGCGCGCGCAACAGCGGCAGGTTCGTCACCAGCCCGGCGATCTGGCATTCGGCCAGCGCGCGCTGCGAGCGCCGCAGCACCGCGTCGAAATGCCCGCTGCGGTGGCTGACGATCAGCTTGGCCAGCAGGCTGTCATAGTGCGGCGACGGTGCTGCACCGTGGCGAGCATGGCTGTCGACCCGGATCCCTGGGCCGCTGGGCAACTCGCAGCGTGTGATCTGGCCGCTGGACGGCCTGGCCTGGCCTTGCGCGTCCAGGCTCTCGGCATTGATTCGCCACTGCACTGCGAAGCCGCGTGCCGGTGGCGGATGCGCCGGGTCCAGGCCGAGCGCGGCCAGCGTGCTGCCGGCGGCGATCGAGATTTGCGCCTGCACCAAATCGACGCCGGTCACTTCTTCGGTCACGGTGTGTTCGACCTGCAGCCTCGGGTTGGCTTCAATGAAGACGAAGGGCAGGTCGTTAGATTGATCGTCGACCAGGAATTCGAAAGTGCCCAGACTTTGATAGCCGGTGGCGCGCGCCAGCGTCAGCGCAGCCCGCAGCAATTGCTCGCGCAGCGCAGGCTGCAGGTTCGGGCTGGGCGCGATCTCGACCAGCTTCTGGAAGCGGCGCTGCAGCGTGCACTCGCGCTCGCCCAGCGCCATCACTTGGCGGCCATCGCCGATCACCTGGACTTCGAGGTGGCGCGCGCGCTGGATCAGCCTCTCGGCATAGACCTCGCCGACACCGAATGCTGCCAGCGCCTCCGCTGCGCAGCGCTGGTAGGCCTCGGCCAGCCCGGCGGGGTCGGGCACCGCGCGCATGCCGCGTCCGCCGCCACCGGCCACTGCCTTGAGCATCACGCCGCACTGCGGGTCGAGCCGGCGTTGGTCGGCGAAAAAGGCTTCGATCTCGGCCAGGCTGGCCGCTGCTGTTCCCGGCAGCAGCGGCACGCCGTGCTCGGCGGCGAGCCGGCGAGCATTGGCCTTGTCGCCGAACATCGCCAGCTGCGCCGGCGTTGGGCCGATGAACACCAAGCCGGCGTCCGCGCAAGCCTGGGCGAAGTCGGCCCGCTCGCTGAGGAAACCGTAGCCAGGGTGCACCGCTTCGCAGCGCTGCTGGCGTGCCACAGCGACCAGCGCGGCGATGTCTAGGTAAGCCGCTGGGCCGGTGGCCTCAAGCGCCACGGACTCGTCGGCCAGACTGCGGTGCAGCGCGCTGGCGTCGTCGCGGGCGTAGACCGCGACAGTGGTCATTCCCAAGTCCTGGGCGGCGCGGATGATCCGGATGGCGATCTCACCGCGGTTGGCAATCAGCAGCTTCTTGAACATGGGTACCCCGCGGTGTGATCGCCGCACGCTTCGCGTGCTCGGCAGTTTGATGGTGACCCTAGGTGCGCGCAGCGCCCCTGGGGCTCCATCGCAAGCCCGGCCGGGCCGGGCTTGTCACCGCAGTTGGCTATCAACAGTTTTTTGAACATATCAGTTTTCCATGGTGGCCAACGCCGCTGTCGTTGCATTCAACCGGTCTGACCCAGCGGACGCCGCGGAACCGGCTTGGCCGGGCCGCTGGCGTTGCCCCCTTGAGGGGGAGCGGCGCAGCCGCTTCGGAGGTGGTTTTGTATCAGTTTTCGTCTTTGAGCATTCGGCGCAAGACCTTGCCCGCGCCGGTGGCCGGCAAGGTCTCGATGAATCGCACTGTCTTGGGCACCTTGTAGACCGCCATGTTGTCGCGCGACCATTTGATCAGCCCGGCTTCGTCCAGGTCCTGCCCGGGTTGGCGCACGATGAAGGCCCGCACCACCTCGCCACGCTCGGGATCGTCAACCCCGATCACCGCAGCCTGGGCCACCGCCGGGTGGCGGATCAACAGGGTTTCGACTTCTTCGGGGAACACGCTGTAGCCCGAGACCTTGATCATCTCCTTGAAGCGGCCCATGAAGGTCAGGTAGCCGTCGGCGTCGACCCGGCCCATGTCGCCGGTGTGGACCCAGCCTTCGCGCAGCGTCTTGGCGGTGGCTTCGGGCTTGTTCCAGTAGCCCAGAAAACTGCCTCGGCTCTTGAGCACGATCTCGCCGGCCTCGCCGCTGGCGCGCTCCATGCCGCTGTCCGGGTCGAGGATGCGTATCGTCACGCCGGTGACCGGCTTGCCGTGGCTGCCCCAGCGGATCGCGTCGCGCGGCATGTAGGTGTCGCAGGTATGGGTCTCCGACAAGCCGTAAGCGGCCTCGAAGCTCTCGCAGTTCGGGGCCAGTTCGCGCCACTGCTGGGCCAGGCCTTCGGTGAAGCTGATGCCGAAACTGGTGACCGGGTTGATGCGCAGGCTGGCGAGGTCGAACTGGCGCGCCTGGGGCAGCGCCCTGCAGGCGACGTTCATCGGCGCGATGCTGTACCACCAGCTCACCCGGTGGCGGTCGATCGCCTGCAGCACGGCCAGCGGATCGAAGCGGTAGAGCAGCACCGTCGTCGCGCCGGCGTAGACGCTGACGTCCACGCCCATCAGCATGCCGGCGATGTGGTAGAGCGGCGCGATCGCCAGCAGCACATCGTCTGCCTGCACGCTGTTGCATTGGGCGGTGGCGGCGGTCTTGAACAACGCGTTGTCGAAACTCAGCATCGCGCCCTTGGGCAGCCCGGTGGTGCCCGAGGTATAGGTCATCAGCGCGACCTGGTCCATCGCGATCGTCACGGGCGGGCAGGAGGCGCCGCTGCGGCAGACCGCGAGAAAGTCCTCACAGTCGGCGGGCAGTTCGCGCGGCGCAGCTTTCATCTGCAGCAGTTCGGCCGGCACCTCGATGCTGGCCTGGTGCTCGGGATCGTCGGGCAGCAGGTCGGCGTAGTGCACGACGAACACATGGGCCAGTGCGCTGGCCGCGCGCACCTTGGCCACCGTGCCCAGCAGCGGCGCGGCCGCGACGATCACCCGGGCCTGCAGGTCGCCGAGCTGGTAGGCCAGCTCGTGCTCTTTGTTCAGCGGGCCGCAGGGGCAAACCACCGCGCCGAGCTTCTGGAT
>Ga0214919_10004785_pt1 | contig 19542 bp, 6 predicted proteins | sample LL1503_MetaG_FD_177994 | JGI IMG/M metagenome (GOLD analysis project Ga0214919, IMG submission 177994) | Freshwater microbial communities from Lake Lanier, Atlanta, Georgia, United States - LL-1503 | ecosystem: Environmental > Aquatic > Freshwater > Lake | place: USA: Georgia | collected 2015-03-15
ATATGCATATACAGTGTTTAAACCCGGAGCACCCACATACAACCAACGCTCGTCAAGGCTCATGGCCACACTATACCCAAATTCACCTGCACCTGGTGTTGTGGTAGTGGTAGTACCCGGCAATGTTAACAACTGTGATTGTGTCCAAGGACTGGTATTGACTGCGCCAGCTGACGGATCTCGATACAACACCACAGCATACCCATTATCAACTTGTGACCCTGGTCCAAGACTGGCGCTTGCCCCGGCCACAGCAAACGTTTGAGAGCCTGCATCTACAGCATTGCCGTATCCACGCAATCCTGTGGTGTTTAATGTGAGAACTGTGTCTTGACCAGATATAGGACTAATCGGAACGTATTGATCACTATAATTTTTTACATACAAATAGATGCCACCTTTGGCGGTACCTGAGCCAAATCCATAACGCGGACTACCAATAAACAATGCTGATCGGTCTGTAGCTTGTGCTACTGATGCTCCGTATTGTTCTGTGGCATCAAGTAATACTGGCGCTAATATTAAACGATCTGTAAACGGATTTTGTTTTTCTAATACTTCCCACAATCCGTCGCCATTGTTGTCAACCCAAACTTTTGCGCCAGGCAAAATTTGTTGAGCATATGGTAAATTTAATACATCACTAGCTTGATCCACTCGCATGGTTTTTAAGGTAAAGCCTATGCCTGTTCCATCCACTACAGTCCGATCGCCTTGGAGGTCTAACGCAATGTTTACCGTGGTTATGTTTGGAACGCTTAGTATTTTATAAACACCATTGACTTCAGTATCAAAGAATCGTATGATTAATCTGTCGCCGGTACTTAATCCGTGCTGACCACTGAATATAACTCTACTGGTACCATTGAGGTTGTCACAAACGTGTTGAATAGTACCGGGTACAGATTCTGCACGATAGATCCCCCAATCATAATTGTTTACTTTTGCAACCCAGATACTGGTTCCAACAATAATAGAATTAAGATTGGCACTAATACTTGCAGGATTAGACAAATCAAACACTGTAATGTCAATATCATCAATGTTAACATAACCAGCTGATGGCAATGCAATATCTGTTGGCAGCGTAGTTGTAGTTGGTAACAATGCTGTTGTAGTTAACGGAAAACTATTTTTCCATACATCGCTAAGGAAAATTTGCTGGTCGGCAGTACTTGTTTCGTTCGGCACAACAACTTGTACCAAACTAGGATTACTAGATAATAATGCACGATTTAATCTTAAATCAAAGAAACTGCGATTGGCATTTGCGCCATATACTCCGCGTTGTACTGCCCAGTTTTCGTAAATTTTGTAATCAGCAATTTCTTTATTAAACTTAGCTTGGCCAAACAGATCAGTGCTGTTTTTAGTTCCTTTGGTTCCAAGGAACTCTCTGTAAATATTAAGTTGACTTACATCATCAAGATTTAATGCAGCCATATACTGTCTGGGTCTAAATCCAATCAGCCCATAACTTAATAAATCATTGTCACTGATCAGGTTAGCCGAATTAATGTCATAGCTATTGCTGAGTTGATCAGCTTTGTTTGCAAGGTTGGCCAATAATCCCTGTTCGATAAATGTATAATCACTTTGATTCCAATCATTGTAGTTGAACTTGGTACTAGGTTGCACAATAGTTGCTGCGCTCCAGTATGCACCTTTGTATTTTACTATTTCACCTTTGGCATAAGTTTTTAAACCAGTCCAAGTAAGAATATTGTCTTGATTTAAAATAAAGCCTTGTGCATTTACACTCCCGTCCCACTCTGTAGTAGTGGTTCCAGAAATATACAGTCGACTTTGTCTAGCACCTGTGATAGGTTCAAAGATTAAGTCACCAAATAAACTGGCGTTATCCAACACAATCATGCTTTCAAAGCTGGTGTAACGTATGTCAATGAAACTTATACTTTGATTGTTCAAGGGTTGAACAGTAAAGTTATTATCAACTCGAACAATGTTGAGATCTCGTACAGGAAAATCTCTACGATTTTGATCAAGTATGACATGTTCCGCAGTTTGTGATGTTATTGTGTCTACTACAGCTTGTTCTTTAAAAACTGACAATCCAATGGCCAATGGATTTAAGTTGATTAGGGAGCCGTCGCCCCACCCTTGTTGGCTCCAGTATATGAACTCGTAAACCATTTGTGACCAAGTCATCAAATAACCATTGGTTTGATTGGTAAATTCAAAGCCTTGTGATTCTAGGAATTTTCCGTAACTTAACAAGAAGTTGGCTACAGCTGATTCAGTTGTGAATACAAATCCATAGGGAACCTGAGAGATAGTGTCTGTGTAGTTGGCAGGCACTTTGATAGTTTTACCGGCCACACTGTATGTTTCAAATTGCCCGACTGGGATGCTGGTAAATGTGTTGAAGAATGGTCTTGCAGTGCTGTAACCAAACACGGCCCATCCACCATCCGTCACTTGAATCACAACTGAACTGTAAATCAATCGGTCAAATGGTTGATTTTTATACACCAACAGTTGATAACTTTCTGGAGGAATCTGCAAAGACGAGTTGGTCGAATTAGGACTTGATTTTTCAGTATAAATTTTTAGATACTGCTTGTCTGAGAATGACGCCATTCTGTAGCACAGCCGCACATCTAAATTCTGCAGGTCTTTTTCTAGTGCCACAGTACTATTAGTACCTGTGATACGATTATAGTCAACAATCCAGTTGATGTAACTGGCTTTGCTAGTACCATCACCATATACTTGCACGCCATTGGCGTCCAGTCTGTAACGACCGTTGTAAAGATACTGATCAAATTCTGTGCTGTATTTGTACAAGTCTCTGTCGGCAAACAGTGCAAAAAATTTAGCAGGTCGAGTCAGTGCCAATAATCGCATCACAGCAAATGGATAGTCGCTTGAGTTCCACCATGATGCTTCTACTGGCCCACCGTCGCCTGGTGTCCAACTCTTTTGGAATGTTTGTGGATTGTATCCACCTACTACTGATTGTATTGGCGCCAATAACACGCCAGCACTATCTGTTGGAAGTACAGAAGTAAGTCCAGGTCTAGCATAAGCCAACAATGTATATGCACCTACTGGATCTCTCACAAGACCAAGTTCCAAATCATCCCACAAGTTCATGTTGTCAGATGTGTATGGTGCAGGACCGTAGGTAATTTCCCACCAGTCTGGCTGAACTGAAAACCCAAGCATTTCCCAAGGTGCCAATTCTGGTTGTTGGGTATCGTAGAAATAACGATAGATACCGCGCCAGGCGCCCAATAACGTATCACCGTTGAGTTTGTTGGTCGAAGAACTGTAGTTGTAAGTAAACGGATTACTAACGTTATATGTTTGTTCGTTATAGTTTAATTTGTTCCAGCCAACATAACTTAAGAAGTTTGTTTCTAATATGGTGTTGATTTCAGCAGCACTGTAACCAGTATCTCTAAACTGACCTGGCAATACATCTACCAAATCAAGCGGTACAGGATTGCCATCCAATTTGATGTTGTTGTAAATTCTAGTTTCAAATTCCAACAATACTTCGTCACGGATATCACCAAAGATAGGAGTCTGACTACCGTCGTGCCCTAACACAACCAATTGGTCTCCATCACTGGTTTTAACTGGCACAATTGCCGGGCGCCATGCAGGATACAAGCCCATCTTGCTAGGTGTGTTAGGTACATAGGTGCCATAAGTGGCACTGTATTCCTGAATCACAACTGTATCGCCAATTGCTAAATTAATTAAAATATCAATGCGCGGCCCATCTGTTGCTACAGTGTATTCTAAATCTCTAGTTAAGATCCTATCATTCACATACACATTCATACCAAGGTAATTGGCCGATGTGTAATTGTAAACTTGCACAGTGTCAAACACCTGGCTGGTGGTGTAACTAACTGTGTAAGTTGATGTTGAGAACACTGCGCTAGCCGGCAGCATGTCACTCCAATAAAATGGATTGCTTGATGTTCTTCCCAGTGTGATTTCAGCTATCACCAAATCAAGAACTTGCGATGCAGTTTGATACTGTATGGTCTGTCTAGTCACCGCTTCCAGCATTTGATTTTTGTACTTTTGGTATTCTCTGCTGTTGTATTCTAGCGCACCAAAAATGTTGTACTGCTGAGACCGCATGAAGTATCCAGCAAGAGTCAGTGGCGAGCTTTGTTGTAAAATTACTTGTCCGTAAGGTATGATGTCACCAAGGTCTCTGGTGTTGTTGGCACCATTAATTGCACCACGGAATGTGGTTAAATTTTGACAAATACTATTATAATGAGTACGCAATGTGCCCAATGTAAAATTTGGGCTGTTGGCATTCAGCGGATTGTTATTGAGATTAAGCGGAACTTGATAAAATGCCTGTTCACTAACTTGATCGCTGAGTACTTCAACTTCAATCACATCTCCAACCACATGCACAGTTTTAAATGTAATGGTAGTGGTATTGCTTGTAGTGGTCACTGTGTATACGCCAGGATCTTGGAATATTGATCCCACAAATACTTTTACGCTAGGCACAGTTGTTACAGTGTTTGACTGAACAGCAATATCCAGTAGCAACGGTTGCAAGTTGTAAATAAATTTGAACTGCTGGCGCATTAACGTTGGTACCACAGCAGTTTGCCAACCAATCAATCTTTCATGGACAGTTCTTGATACGTATTCATACACAAATCCAAAACTGATTGGTGCTGTAGTACTGGTGTTGTTGATTACATATACAAATGTATCTGAATATAAATTGTTGTCAAATACAATATCTCCCACATTAGTCAATGAGAGATATTTGAGTGCTAGTTGCAATACTGGATCTGCAGGTCCTGATCCAGTGGCATAGCTAAACAACTTTGTGCCTGCAAATGTTGAGCTGGGATATGTAGTTCTGTTGGCAAGACTTATGCCATTTGCATCGTATATGTCGAACAATGGTGCTTGTTGCACCGCGGTTTTTTGTTGTGCTTCTAACCAATTTACACCATCATACCAATAGGTAACTCCTGCCTGGGACCCGCTAAGACACACAGTGTTTTGGTCAATTAAAATTTCGCCATCTGGTGCTTGAACCAAATTTATAATTGGTTGTGCAATCAACGGAACCACTGTGTCTGGTACAACAAAATTTACCACATAGATTTTGTCACGCACACTAGGATCTAGATCGGCTGCAAATATTATACGACTGCCGTTGACAACTGTGTAATTATTAACTGAATAACCAGTACTGCCTTCAACATTGCTAAACGCATCAGTTTCTGTGAAGTCAATTACATTCACTGGTTGTTTGGCATCTGTGCCCATGTTATACAATCTAATGCCACCACGAAATTGTATAATTGGTCGTTTGCCTTTGCGATCATTGTCTATCACAACCGGAGTACCATTATAAACACTAGTGGCATTAAGCACATCAATATGGAACCAACGATTACTACGACTCCATGCATTTAGGTCAGCACTGTCTCGACTGATAGTAAGATAATCAACAGCACTAGCAAAAGCATATTCTTCTGGCGTGATATAATTTTCTACAGGTAGCAATTTTATAGCTGTGCCTACCCCACCTACATAGTACTGTGGATTTTGGCTGGCAGTGGCAGTCATAGTTCCGTTGGCTGAAGTCAATGTCAATGCTGGGCCATTCTTCGTCACACTTACTTTGAATTGGCTGGTACTAAAAACTGACTGGACATAATAAGTCACTCCAGTACTAACACCACCAAATGCTGTGCCGGTGAAAATAACTTCTTGCCCCACGGCCATTCCTGTTGTGGACTCAGTGGTAATAAGATTGATACCTGATGCAGTATTTGTACAAACAAACGCCTTGCTTCCTGTGGCATAGCTTTCTGGCAACACACTACCTGAAAATTGAACTTTTAAACCATTAGTAAACGTCACACCATTTGGACTGGTGTAATTGGTTTTGCCCAGGATATCTTCAACATAAATTGTACTGGTGCCAGTTTGTTCAATCAATCGTATGGTACCAAAAATTTCTGGGTCAGTTCCGTCTTGGTAATACAATGTATCTAGCTTGGCTGTGAGCACTGGCATTTCGATAATATAACCAGCTTGATTTTTATACCATTGAGTGCTGGCATATTCTGTACCATATCGTATAGACCACTTTTGCAAGTTGTTTATAATTTGTATACTGCCCAGTGAGAGATAGGTAAAATTACCAAGTGTAACATAACTTATACGCCAAATGTCATAGTAATCAGTAGCAGTATTACCGTAACTATTAGCAAATACCAAAGTTCTAGTGTTAAGTTGAGTGATACCATCAATACCACCGTAAGTGGCAATAAATTGATCCAGTCTAGCACCATCAATATCTTCAAAACTCAAATTGGTAACAAGATCTACTGTGCCAATGGTGGTAAGATTGTAAAAGAAATCTTGCGATGTTTTTTGTGGTACGTTGAAATTAATTGTTCCGAGATCAATGCCGTTGTCGGTGACGCCGTAGACAGATCTAGAACTTATGTTTGGAGTGATGAGATTTTGACCATTAATACCTGGATTTGTTTGTATCCAAAATCCGGGACCGTCACCAGGTTCTGCATCAACTACACTAATGGTCCCGCGCATGAGACTTTGATTTTGGCAAGAATAATACAGTGTGTTGGGTGCATTTTGTGGCACAGTAAAAGTTACTGTGCCGGTTGTTGAACCATTACGAGAAACGCCCGAACTATAAGCATCGCCTGTGCCTGTGGTAGGAACAGTTTTGATCCAGAATGGAAAATCACCTTGCAAAAATAAAGTAAAGGTATATGTATTGCCACGTGTTAAAACAATCGTAGCATTAGGATCATTGTCAATATTGTAACTGGTAACGTTGGTTCTTGTTACTCGATAGTTGACAGATTCTTTGGTGTTTTGCGCTACTTGAAAAGTGTAGTTGCCGCCGCGTACCAAGTTTATTGTAGGATTGTTTCCGGTCACACCTGAAAATGTATAAACACCGTTTTCTCGGTTTACTACAAAATTTTGACTCAGTGCCACGCCAGGAGACTGTACAGTTACCACGTCGGGTCCATTAGGAACCCAATAGTATTGGCTAAAGTTTACGAATGTATCAAAATCAATGAACGGATCAAATGTATAGTAATCACTGGTATACAGTCGGCTGGGTTGTGTTGATGGACTGCCTTGATACACTAACGTATCGGTTATACCTGGATAGGTAATAGCATCAATAATTTTGCTGTTGTCCTTGGGATCAACACTAATCACACCTGGTTCAAGTTGATAATCTGTACGAGCTTTGCTGGGTTCAAGAACATATTTGTCGTTGGGATTTACACCTGGACCAACTGTGCGACCAATATATCCTTGAGTCTTTTTAAACTTTGGTTCTTGAATCAGCTGATCCAATGTAGCAGCCAAAAACTGCTTGTTAGCGTCAGTTTGAAAAATTTCAGGAAGAAAATCTACACTACGTACTCGTGCCATTAAATTACTCCGCTACCAGGTGCAGTACGCAAGTTGGTACTGGTCAATGCATCAATCACAACAATATTGTCAATGGTAGCGCCGTTAACAAATATTTCACTGGGTTCTGCTCGCACTTCGTACATGTCGCCAAAGTATTTTTGTGTGTCTAGTGGCACTAACACCACTGAACTAATGATTGTTCCAAGATATCTGTGCAGGTATGCTGCTAGCTCTGAAAAATAAAACGTGTCGCCAAAGCTCCATTTGTCAATGCTGAAATATTCATTCATGGCTGCCAGCACAGAACTTTGTATTTCACTAGTGCTGGCAGTGGAATTCTGAGCACGGATAACTTTGATTGTGGCCTGCAATGTCTTGGCTGCTTTGGGCCCAAACAATGGCTTAAACACCACAGAATTCAAAATAATGTTATCACTTAGCATTTTGTATTCATTAAGATTTTGATACTCTGTGCTGAGTTCATCAATAGTTGGCATGTCTGGCTCTGCCACTGTGCCAGTAGTGTCTGTAATCCAATTTTGGTAAGCAGTATAGTATGCCTGTGTCACAACATACAAGTCAATGATGTTAGTAGTACCTGGATCAATTCTATTGGTCAACGGTGAGTTATGACGATATTGAAAATACAAGGCCTGGCGACCAGTTCTAGCAATCCATCCTGATTCAGAGTTAATAACTCGTACTCCGGCAACGTTTACTGTAAGTTTGTAGAATGCCTGTTCGCTGTATGCGTAGAATACCTGGCCCGGAGAATATTGAAACTTAACCAATTCAATACTATCATATGTAGGATAGTCTGAATTTACTACGTCTGGTTCAACCAACAGGTATCTTTGTAAATTGTCAAAGTCCACAGTCTGTTGCAAGAACACTAGCTTAAGGTTAGGGTTGACTGTTGGTGCAACAATTTCATCAAAGAAATCTGGATTGTCTGGAACACCATCACTATCGCTATCTCTGTAGCTGATCAGCACTTGGAAGTCGTCAATATATCCGTCAGACTCTACAGGTTGGCCAATAATAGTAGTAAAAATATCTCCTGGCAGTGGGGATGAACTGTCTGGTTTGGTGTTTACTGCCAACACATTAATAAAGTCTTTAATTGTGGTGCCGGAACGGCTGTCATAGATCTTCTGGTTACCGTAGAAGAAAAATCTTGTTTGTAATACTGAGCCAAAGTAATAGGCAAGTCCTCGGTATGTGATTGTGTACTTGTTGTCTACTGCCACAAACTGCACCATCCAACTGGCATCTAAATTTTGTCCTGATGTGTTGCCTGCGTAAGTCTGACTCCAGGTAGCATCAGCATTCAAGTTGGTGCTGGTAATTAGATACCAGGTGCCAGCAGTACCTGTGATAGTTCCATCATTGTCATACCCAAGACCAAAATTTCTATACAACAAAATTTGTTGTGTTATTTCTTCTCTTATGGTAGTGCTTAGATCTGTAAGGAACACAGGAATAATGCTGTCAACTACAGCACCAGTAGGCACAAAGTTGTTGAGCGCAACTGGGCCTTGGCCATTGGTTAGATTACCAACTCCGCCGTTGCTGCCATCACCTACTATTGTAAGCGGACTGGCCCAAATTTCCATATGATCTTCAGGTCTAGTTGGCAAACCAGCTTTCAATCTGTTGTTGGCATCAAAGTAATATGGCTGTCCGTTGATTACTGGCGGCACAAATTTTATTAGACTTTTTTGCACCACATACTTGAATGCAGTGCTGCTATAGGTTCCAACCATGACCGGCGCACCTAATGCGTTTTGAAAATAACCTGTGGTTTCATTTGCCAGCGTGGTACTTTGATGCCAGGTGCTGAGTGCGGTAGCACCAGTGTTCACATTTATTCTTGGAAAGTTAGCGTAATAAAATTGTTTAAATGTAGCACTAGAAATTGCAGGTTGCACTTGATTGGTAATCAGATCAGCAATTTCATTGCGATTGGTCCAAGCAAACAGTGTGGTAGGCAAAATATTATTTTCCCACATGGCACCATCACTAGAAAATGTATTGGTTGATGAATATTTGCCAGTGTTATCCACTAAATCAAGATAGCGACTGGTGCCAATAGATGCACGATTCAAAGCCTTACTTTTGATAATCGAGTTATAAAGAGTAAACGGAAATAGATTGTAGTCTTCGCCGTTGACCATGCGATTTTGCGTGTAATATCTTGCTGGAGCTCGTTGTTTGATAGCATCAATGCTTTCACGGCTTTGTGCATTGCTTACTGGTTGTGTGATACCACAGGTAAATGTGATCGTTTGCAAATTGCCATTGCGGTCAATGTAACTGATTGGCAATACCACATTCTGCATTTCAGCAGGATTGATAATGTATTGCAAGCCATTCGAAGCACGAACATACGCACGAAAGATACCAACCGGAATTTCTGAAAACACTCCATCACCAAACACCATGGTAATTTGATCATTGGTTCTGCTGGTTACAGAAAAAATTGGTCTCAGTGTTGCAGTTTGTTCTGCAGCCGCTGAATAAATGTTGTCGGTATAAGTCCACTCTCTGCTGATGGTACCCACATTGTCTAACTGGAACAACCAGCGGTCTTCGTTGTTGACGCCATCAATGTTTATGTTTACCGTGCGATTGGCAATGCGTTCGGCCAAATTGAAGTCTTGGTTTTGCAAGGTGCCTTGTTTGAAAAAGAAAAAGAAACCGTTATTGGCCGATTGGTAGCCTAGCTGGTCATTGCGATATAATATTTTGAAAGTGCTGTTGGGTTTTGGACTGGGTTCATAAATGTAATCTCTGCCGGCTGTGGTCGAAGTTGTGGCTTCGAACGGCATGTTTACGCCATCCACGGTAGCAGTATATGGAATCACTGGCAAAAATCCAGGTACTAAATTTATACCATATTCACTAGTGTCCACACCTAGGATTGTTTGACGATTAGACGGGCGGCCAATCTTTTGACTGCTGACCAGAGATGAATTCACAATGGCATTCCATTGTTCTAACCAGTCAAAGTTTGTGGGATCCGCCCAGTTCACCGTTACGTTGGCCAAGTTAACACCGTTGTAGTCCACCACGTTTTCTGTGGTGGTCACGCTGAATGCTTTGAGCAAGCCCTGTGCGGCTGTGTTTCGTTTGGCTGTATAGCTCACAAGATTGGCCAGACGTGTGACCGAATCTCTACGTTCCGCTGTGTCTAAATAGTTCTCTCTGGTGTTAAGGTCAGTGCGGAAAGCCAGTGCCTGTCCCATAAACGCAATAACATCCAATAAGGCAATATATTCTGACGATTCAATGTAGTCATTGAATGTTTCTGGATAGTACAAACGCAGATAATCAGTAAAACTCTTGCGTAGAGTTTCAAAGTCGTAGCTTTGGAAGTCTGCTTCGCGATAGGTTTGATAGATCTGTTTCCAATCTTCTACGCCAAATATCGCTGTTTGTCTAGTGGTTTTTGCCATTGGGTCTGGGCCTTGTATTCTTTATCTGTTATTTATACGGATAAAAAACGGCGTAGTTATACGTAGCTGGCCGAACGGCTGACTTGATTGAAGAATACGTTTAGAATCTCAGCATTAACGCCGCCCACAGTTTGTATTTCTAACTCAATCAGCATGCCATTTTCTTGAGGATATACATTAATGTTGCTGATGAATATTCTAGGATCACCGCCTGCCACTCGTTGCACTTCGTTTATAATGCCCTGTTGAACAGCATCAACTTGATTTTCAAACAGGTAGTTCCACAGAACCGTACCATATCCTGGGCGGCCGGGCAGTTGTCCTTGACGAATGTTAAAGGCATTTAAGAGGTCGCGTTTGATCAATTCAAAGTCCACGAGTGTGAATTTTTTGTATTGATTCTGTGTGTTAAAGCCAACAAAGGTAGTCATGATTATATTTATTTAAAATTAACCAGCGCCGCTGTAGGTATTGCTAGACGCTCTGACTGAAATTTTGTTAGCCAGATCTTTGATTAACTCTCTAACTCGATCGCTAAGTTGAACTACTTCACCACTAGAAAAACTGATAATTGCTCTAGTAAATGCATCTTGAGCTATGCTTTCTTTAGAATATCTTTTAAATGTGTCTGGGAATTTTTTATGTTCTGCTTTTCCGGCCTCAAGCAGTTGGTTTACATTAGTTCTGATTTTAGCCCGAATTGCCACAGCCTCACCATTGACCTGATTCCATTGTTCCTGAGTAATAGTTTGATAATCTTGATTGAGTGAGTTAATTCTTTTTTCCAATGCAGTAAATTCTGCTGCGGTTGTTCTGGCAAGGTCATACAATCCCTCCATCGCTGGATACGAATTGCTGCTAGATACTGTAACTTCTGGAACTCTATCGTCACCTGTAACTCGTTTAGCGGCAGCATCTACTGTGGCAGTGTCTACAGTATTTGATGCTGGTTCAGGCTTGGTTTCTTGTAGTACTGGTGCATCAACTTTAGTCTGGGTAAGATTCACAGCAAATGCGCCGTTTGTGGCGGCAGCATCCATTTTGGCTTTGACATCAGCCGGTAATCCTGGTGTGTTCTTGGCCCAATTAACTGTGTCAGGTACACTCTTGGCAGCATTGGTAGCCAAGCCACTTAGCGCCTGTGGGGTCAACTTGTCTGTAGGGATACCAACTGATTTTAAATCATTGATACCAGATTTCATTAGGCCTTGCTGTAATTTGTCTTGCAGTCCAGTGTTGCCTAGCAGGCCGCTGAGACTTTTTACGCCATCTTTACCAGTCCATACTGTAGGACTCTTTAACACACTGGTAAGATCATTTTCACCTGCTGCCAGGAATGCCGCTGCGGTACCTGGCTTGATCATTCCAGCACGTTCCAGTTGACTGGCATCAAATCCAAATTTGCCTGCGCCTAATGAATTACTGATTGTGCTGGCACTTTGGCCTACTAATTTTGATGCTTGTGCTAATGCACCAGTAACATCAGGCAAACTCATACTACCAAGTCCACTCAATGCTGGACCTTGTTTGGCAAAATCTGCAACATTAATGCCAGCAGTAGGAGTTCCTTTGATTAATCCAGATATTGTGCCAACTGCTGTGCTGGCCAAACTCCCAACTTGTCCTGCTGCTCCTGTAAGTGGCCCACTAAGGGCGCCTAGTGTTCCAGAGAATGCTCCTATAGCTCCTGATACACCACCTGTGGCATAGGCAGAGTCTAACGAAGCATTTCTGCCAGTGATTGGATCAAATCCTGAACCTGCTAGTGATTGTTTAAATGAACTACCAGCAGCGCCGGCTCCGGTGGTCAACGAGTTAAATGCAGCCGTGCCACCTTGTAATGCGCTGGCTACTTGTGTGCCTGCACCTTGACCAAGTGTTCCTATACTGGCTGTGAGACTGCTTAAATTTACACCGCCGGGCAAGCTGCTACCAAATCCGGCAGCTGCCTGACTTAATTGACTTTGAGCGCCAGCAAGTCCGCCGGCTGCTTGTGTGGCAGCACTAAGAGTCTCGCCTACTTTCAACCCAACCAAACTGCCAGTTTTGGCCTGTTGATCAAACACCGCTTTGGCCTGTTCAAAAGTCATGTTTGGTGGACCTTTGATTGTAAATACTTCACCGCCTACACTGGGCACATCTGGCTGTGGCCCGTAATAGTTAGTGGCGTTACTGCTGACTGGCGGTGCGTCAAGTGGTCTTGGATAACCTAATTCAGTTAAACTTGGCAGACCGCGGCGTAGTCTTTCGGCATTAACTCTATCCCATACAAGATAATCATCGCCAGTGTAGGTTAAATCTGCATCTTTAGTGTTAGAAGCTAGACCGGATTCAAAATTAGCAGTTGCCGCTGTACTAGGTGCCAATGATCGTCCCTCGGCTATTAGCGAGCTAAGTCCAGTGTCACTAAGAGAAAATTTAAATTCGCTCATTGTGTTTTTACAATCTCTATTCCAGCCGGCACAGGTATAGCACCAGGTGGTGGTGATATTCCACCTTCTTCCAAACTGATTTCAACATCCACACCTTTGTTGTGATAGGAATACGGTTCATGTGTGGGTGCTCGACTCACAATACTTTCTAATCCATCAGGCACAGTTTGCCAGCCATTGCTGGTATCAAACTCTGTGTCGTCCATTATAGTTTTAGTTATGTTATTGGGGGTCGGTACTGTGTCAGCCGCAGGTCCGTTTAAATCAATACCACCAGCTTCAAATACCAATGCGCTGCCGCCTGCCCAACTTCCGTTAGCACTTTGCAGGGCCAGCGACCCATCTGATTTGATCCCTATATAGCTTTTGCTATACAGCACAAGATTGTCTTGTGCTTTGATTGTGAGATTGGTTTCAGCTTGTAACTTGATATCTTCTGCGGATTTAACGCTGAAGTTTCTGCCGGCAAACATATTGATATCACGATCAGCATGTAAATTGATATCACCTTGTGTGCGCAAGTTAATGCTGTTTGTGGCATATACATCTAGTGTGCCTTCGTGGCCTAATTCAAACCAAGCCAGGCCGTTTGCATGCACAATATAGAAAAAATCACCAGTGTCACTCATTGTGATTTGATGACCAGCTGTGGTTCTAAAACGTAACAATCGATTCTCACCGTCAATATTACCATCATCCATTACCATGCTATGGCCGCCAACTCGGCCCACTACATTAAGGTCTTGAGGTTTTAATGTTCCGGCATTGATTTGTGCCTGTATTTCTCCAAACTTCATGCCACCACGGTAAACAGCAGGTCCGGGAGTGCTGATACCATACACAGCCGACGGAGACTCTCGTTGACTTGAACTGCCAATGGGGCCGCGTTCAGGATCTTTAATTAGGCCCTGCCGGAACATGGTTTCGGCTACTACGCTTTGTACAGGTTTGGGTTTGTCAAAAAATCTTCCAGATTCTTCTAATGACAGGTTGTTTGTGTTAATTTCCACAACAGGCAATCGAACAGCGCCGTTAAAATATGCTGCTTGGTTTTCGTTTTCAGTTACAAATGCTGTAGTGGCACCAATAGCCGGTACCATATGTCCAATGCTTTGATCTGGTGCTGTTCCAATATAAAATCCCTGGCTACGATCTCCATTCACAAACACACATAACACTGTGATTCCTACATCTGGTGGCGTAAACCACATGCCATAACTGTTGGAGTTGCCATCAATATATTTCCCTACCCCTTGTGCCGCTGGGTTATAGGGAGTTGATCCAAAAAACTGTGGCATATAACTTACTGTGATCCATTTTGTAGGGTCAGTTTCGGTGCCGTTAGAAAATGCATCAATGTAAACTTGAATACGACCCGATCTTGCTGAGTCTGTGGTGTTTTTTACTACACCATAAAATGGACCAAACTCCGCAGGTGTACCACCACGATCAAATTTGTAATTTGACGGGCGTCCTCTACTGCGTTGTATTTCTGTTGCCATTACTGTTCCTTGTTAATCATCTTTGGCTATCACTTGCGGATTACCTCGCCATCCTTGCCCCGGTGGTCTAAATCTTCCAAATGCTGCTCTATCTTCGCCTGCTATAATTGCATTATCTATTGCTCTTACATCTGATGCTGCATTTTCTGAAAGTTTAGGTGGTGAGAAGAAATTTTTAATGCCTGCAATAACGCCATTGCTGGTTGGTGGTTCTGGAGGTCTAGTTGTTACAGGTACTGCATAAGAGTTGCCTGGAATTAGATCAGCAGCAGTACCAGTTTTAGGTGGCACAAAGGGAACAGCCTTTACGCCTGTGCCGCCTTTATTACCGGCTGCGGCCGCAGTTGCCGCTGCCTTACTAGGATTGGCGGTGGTAGTTGCATTGTCTATCCTTCTTACATCAGCTTGAGTTGCTGGTGGCATTGGTGCTGTGGCTGCCTTATTAGAAGCATTGGGCTTCATGAAGAAATATAATTTACCTTGAATAGTTTGATAAAAACTACCTTGACGGAATTCACTAGTACACTGCATGGCAGTATACACTCGACTTTGTACTGGTTGTCGTTTACTGGATCTTGCATAAGGGTCTGCTAGACCAGTATTAATATCATAATCTTCCGGTCGTTGCCAAGCTATTTCAAACTGGATTTCTCTAGCATCAAAATTTATAGTGCCATCTGGTAAGAAAGGGCTAAAATCAAATTCTTGTGCGCTAACTCCACCAGCAAAACTGCCTTGCTGTATCCAAGCAGGATCGCCTACAATTTTAAGATTGCAATTGGCTAGGCCAACTGGATCATAAAGATTCTCGGCCAAATTGGCTTGTGGTTCGTTTTGTTTGCCAGATGAACCAGCACTATTTTCTGTACTGGCAGTCTGAAAATTCAAAAACGGTTGATCTCTCATGCTACTAGTTGCGCTTAGCCGTTGCCGAAAGCCAAGATTTCCTTTTTTTGTATCTCCACTGATTGTGAGATTGTAGAGATTGTTTAGAGTTTCTTTGTATTCAATCACTGAAGAATTTTTACCAGTAAACCAATAGTTGTATTGTTTATGCAGGCCACGAAACTTATTACTAGGATAGTAACTGCTACTAAAATTCATGGGAGTGTATGTATTGATTGTGAATGTTATTTTTTGTGCATAGTCATTGCGTTTGTAATCATATTCTCCTTGTACCGCCTGAAATGTAATATTAAACCAAACTACATCTTTTGCATTGACTTCGTCTTTTACTTGCAGTGCATCGTCTTCGTTAAAAAATAATGTACTTTGGCCAGTAATAAACGTACTATTTCGTATGGCAATTTCAATAGCTTGCACTATTTGCATACCAGCGGTGATCGAATAATTTCTGGTTTTGATATCGTTGATAGTTTTTTTCATATCGGCTACAGACGGATCTTCAGCAGGAGATGCACCAGTATTACTTTGCGATCTTTCAACTTTGGTGCCTGGAGGAATTAGTTTGGCATTCTTAATTGCATTTCCCCCGCCGCCCGGTCCAGGATTAGCAAATACAATTTCGTATACATCAGGAACGTCATACACACCTTCATCGACTAAGTCTCGCTGATATTGATTCATTGCACCCATAAGTCCTTGCGTGATACCTCTTTTTGTAGTAGGTGCTGCGTCAGCTTTTGGCGGGGCGGCTGCAGCATTGGCTGCAAGTAACCGTCTGGTTTCAGCATCACTTTGATCAGGTGTTGACGAAGTAGTCGCTGCTCCAGGTGTGCCTGTAGCTGCCTGCGCAGAAGAGTATATTACATCTTGGCCTAGCAATGATTCAATTGTAGTGGCTGTTAATTCAATATTGTAAGGTATGGTTCCTCGGCGTGTTCCTGCACCAGCACCTACACCTGGCGAAAGAGCTTCAAAGTTGTATGTGACTAGTTTGTTTTCTACAGTCCAATCACATTTGCCAATTTTAAATGGTATAAACTTTTCAATCACTGCATTAGGGTCAGATGTGTTTCTACCAATGCGAGTAACTAACTTTCCTTGTTCATCATACCCGTAAAATCGTATCACCATAAGATATGTTACAGCCGCATAATTTATAGGTTGATTTTGTCCTGTAGCTGGCATAAAATCTTGTACTGCTTCATACAACCGATCCAACAAAGTAATGCCATTGTTTTCAATCACAGTAAATTTAAGATTTTTAATTGCATGTGGTGCTCTAGTGCCGCTACCTGTGAGAAAGTTTTCAATGGTAACAGAGTCAATATAAAAATCTAAAGGAAATGCAGGATTGCGTCCAGCATCAGGTTCAGCAGCACCTGGAATTGATGCATTGGTGCTACTGGATCCGTTGTTTTCGTAAAATGTTTGTGTGTTAGAACTTAAAGCGCCCTTAAAGCCACCTGAGTTCTGTGGAGCGCCACCGCTTTGTACCAATAACATGTAACCATTAACTACTTTTTTCTTACTGTATACCAACTGTTTGTATTGTGCTGGAGTCATAAGATACCAACTGGCCCTATAGGTATAACTGGAAAATTTGTCTAACACATTACTTTGAGGTGTTATTTTTTGATTGCTGCCATCAGTTGCAAAACTTCCAGATTGTACTTTTTGTTGTTGTAGTGCTTGATTTAGTGCGTCATTTTCGGTTTGACTAGCTCCGCCATATGATGACCCTTCATCATCTCCAGGCGCTTGGCCAGTGGTATCTCCCATGGCCGTGCCATCATCATATTGTCCAACACCCGCACTGGTAGGAGCCTGAGTATTGATGCCTTGATAGTACTCACCAGTTTCAGGATTTTGACGTAAATTGCCGCTGTCATATAACTCGCTAGTTTCTGGATTGCGGCGCAGTGGTCCTATTACACCAGTTTCGTCAGGCAGGTCTATACCTACATTGTTGCCATTGGCATTGCTTGTACTTTGCGTTTGTATGAATGATCTTGTAGGAGCGTCAGTGCCTTGATCACCATCACCAGCATTGGTAGTAGGAGGAGTTTCTGGAAGGGTAGCCATAGATTATAACCCCAAGGTGGATCGCAGTGTGGTGATCTTTGGAAGATATATTCTAGTGTCTGCTTTAAAATCCAGTGGAGGTGCAGTAAGTGTGTTGGGATTGCGTTGATAAAATGTCCACCATAAACCAGCATCTCCATACAAGTCATAGGCCAATAAGTCTGGACGATATTGATACGTAACATTTATAATCCATAACTTGTCATCACTTTCTTTTGGAATTGGTCTGTTGACCATGAGATCCAAATAAAACTGATCGTAACCAGTTTGAAAGTATGGACTTGTGCTGGTATAAGTTGCGGCCATTACCAGAATCCTCCACCTGCCAATAGCGAACCATTGGCAAAAGATTTCAAACTAAATTGTTTGCTGACTTGATTGCGTGTTTGCATGGGCAATAGTGTTATTGAAATTTCCATTTTGGTTGGAACATAGGTGCTGTTGATAGACGTTTGATTGGCAACATTTTGATTTACCTGACTGGGACTAGGACGATTGGTCAAACTGCCATTGTTAAGTCCTGAATTGGTCAATCTGTCAAGAATAGCCACCACTGTACCTAGCGATCCACCTATGGCAGGACCAGATGATTGATTTCTGCGATTTTCCATGTTCAGTCCAATGTTGTTAAATCCGTTGGCACGAATGTAATCCACATCAGTGGGCAAACTATATCCAAAAGTAGTGACCACACAAGGACTTTCATTGAACTGATATTTTCCAAAACCACTAAGATATACCAAGGGCGGCGGGGTGCCGGCTTCGGCATCTTGCCCATAAAACATTTTTGTAACAGATTTGAAAAAGTGTATTACTGCCAACAAGTATGCAGCTTCCCGAGTATCTTGTGCAGTGAATGTGCCTTTGATAGTGATATTTTCTATCGAACTATTTTGATAAAAATACCCACGATAATTAGAATGGGTTAAATCATAACTATTGTACTTGGCTTGATAACTAGTTTCAATAGCAGGAGTGTATGGAAACACCACACCGTCAGTGGCAGCCAATGGTGCAAGTATTCCTGGACCGCCACTCCCATCCTTACTAGCTGGCACTTTGTACAAATAGTTAGCATTTGGTGCCAATCTCAATCGCACACGCCAGTCGGCCGCAGCTGGAGTATTTTGACGTGTTTGTATTGTGCTTTGATTTTGTGCATTGTTGGTTAAACCACGAGTTACACCAGCGCCAGCATTAACACCATCTGAGTTCTGTGGTTCTGGCGCACTGAATTCACTTTCATTCAATGCAGACAACGGAACTGGAGCAGGTGATGTAGTCGGTGGCGGCGTAAAGAGATCGGCAACACCATTTGTGTTGTCAACTGGCAGAGGAGTGGCTGACTCGGCAGCTATTTGCAAATCAGCGGCTTCTCGTGCTCTGTCAGCAGCTTCGAGGGCCGCATCACCTGAATTGGCTAGATCTAATTCAGCAGCACGATCCAGTCTGGTATTAAAGGCAGCATCTGCATTTGCTTGTGCAATCTGTTCAGCATCACTTACATAGCCAGTATCTAAAGGAGATACCGGATTGGCCGATTCGGCGGCTATACGCAAGTCAATAAGTTCTTGTTGGGCTTGTGCGGCAGCCAGTGCTTCATCGCCATCAGCAGGCAATGGAGAAGCTGCATTGGCAGTAGGAGTAGGAGTAGCTGTTGATGCAACACCGGTTGCGGTATAAGGAGGAACAGATTGTGTAACTACAGCACCTGTGCCTGGCCCGGCT
>Ga0214919_10004786_pt1 | contig 19541 bp, 14 predicted proteins | sample LL1503_MetaG_FD_177994 | JGI IMG/M metagenome (GOLD analysis project Ga0214919, IMG submission 177994) | Freshwater microbial communities from Lake Lanier, Atlanta, Georgia, United States - LL-1503 | ecosystem: Environmental > Aquatic > Freshwater > Lake | place: USA: Georgia | collected...
AAATATATATATATATATTTATATTTACACCCTTGAATATATAAAATGGCACGATATTAAATTTGTATAATAAAAATATAAAACCGTGCCATTTTAAATGTTCAAGGGTGTAAAATAATAAAAATGGGTGGAATTTCAGAAAAATAATAAATGTTATAAATTCAGTAAAAATAAGTGCAATAAACTCGTATAATGTTAGGAAGAATCGAATACAGATTTTGGCGAATACAATGTCTGAATCAAGTAATGTATAATGTAAAAAAAAGATGTTTTTATTATAATTATATTTTACAACAAAACAACTAATTTTTTTTTTTTTTTTTTGGTATAATCTCTATCTATTTATTATGCCATTGTAAATTCATAAATCCTCTCCTGTTACTACGGTATAGAACGCGGTGTTCATCACCAGTCTTAAACACCTTTGAAATTGCGCTGGCTACTTCGTCATAATCAATATTCAAAAATCCTCTAATATTTCTCCGTCGGTTAGGTGGGGAAGTTGGTGGAGAAGCAGCAGGTATAGAAGAATGAACTTCTAACATATTAAAACTCAGTGCGTTCGAAGCAGTTGGTACGGTATTGGATGACATAATTATTATTAGTAATCGTGTGATTGATTGTATATTCGAAAAACTTATAAAAGAATCAATTTTTTACAAAATTATAAAATCGATATACATATAATTTTATAATTAGAATACAAATATAATGCAAACCCAAGTAAATGAATGTGATAAAATATTGGATAATTTGTATGTAGGAGGAATAGAATCAAGTCAAAAACGATGGAAAGAATTCAAATTGATTGTGAATTGCACCAAAGACAAATCGTTTCCAAGTCAAAATGAGGGGTTATCAAGTCCCGAATGCATAAGAATTCCGGTGAATGATACGCCTGACGAATGTGAAAAAATGACCCAGTATATGAAGGAAACGGATGTATTACAGCGAATGAATGAATATATTCGTAAAGGAGAACCAGTATTGGTGCATTGCAATGCGGGAATGCAACGGTCTTGTGCGTTAGTAGCGTGTTATTTGATGAAATATTACAATATAACACCGTTGGTAGCAATGGAACATGTAAAAAAGTATCGTATGATGGCGTTTTTTGGTGGTGCAAATTTCTTGACAACGATTCAACAACAATATACGGGAACTGGTGTATAATTATTATTTTTTCAAAATGGATTTTACAAGGTTATATATATAAATGTCGCTCGTTCAAACCACCTTTTGCAAGAGTCCTCTGCTAACACAAGTTTCTGGTCTCGTGTGTGACGAGAATAACAATTTATATGCTTGTAATTTTGGAAGTCCAACCGCAAGTATTATTAAAATAAACCCACAAGGAAAAGCAACTCTATTAACAGAACAATATTCAGGTGATAGAAATTTCGTAACTATGGTTTATTTAGAAGATTTTTTGTATGTCACAGGATTCAATAATTGTGTGTATAAAGTAAATATTCATACAGGAGAACTAATCACATTTGTTACATTACCTGACAACGGAACAAATGGAATCACATATTATAAAAACAAATTTTATGTTGTTACCCAAGATTGTATGAATTCAGGTAGTGTTTATAAAGTTGAACTAGATGGTTCATTTAGTGTTTTAATTGATAAAACTGGTTTAATTGGAACTCAATATAACACTATTACTGTAGATGAAAAAGGTAACTTGTATATCACTGATAAAGGAAATAATTCTGTTGTAAAATATGATAAACACGGTCATATAATCAATTCCAATTTCATTACCGGTCCATATCAATCAATATTAATTCACGATAGATTTATTTATGTTACGAATTACATAATAAATCAAATTAGTCAATATAATATGTATGGTAATATAATCACTGAGAAATTTGCTGAGGGTGGATTGACATTTGCGGGCGGGGGTGTAGCCTTTGATAAATATGGAAATTTTTATTGCTCAAAAGAACCAGAAGGTGGTCCAGGTAATGGAGATGTTACCGTACAAAAGGTTTTGAACAATAACAATGACAATAGCGATAATGATAGTGATATGTAAAAATAAAGAGTCATCAACTACAATCTTGTATCGAATGAATATAAACAATACGAATATGTAATTATAGCAAAATGTCGATTTACTATAATAATTGGATGGAAATAACGAATGAATCGATGAGTGATTATTCAAAAATTCACGATGCGAATTGTGTAACGGGTGATATCAATCATAACGAAAAATTACTTTTTTTAGAGTTTTACAAAAATATTCATAGAAATATCCAATATATATCTAACAAAATGTATATTATTCAAACGGTGTCAGTTGGTGACATCATTTGTGGAAAGAGTTTATACTTAGAATGTATGTGCGATACTCTTGGAAGACGAATATATCGTACATCTTCAAATAGTAGTCTATTATATCCGTGTTGTGTATTGTTTCACTATCATAACCCGAGTAAACAAGATTGTTGCGCAAAATATTGTGTAAGACTTTATGAAGACAAATTGTTGGAGGATATCAGGACAAAACAAAAACCTATACCCACACTTCTCCAATTGTGTGTTTCAGCTATTTCAACCAAGGAACTTGAACGATATAACGAGATGAATAAAACAATGCTTTTAGCAATGAAATAAATATAAAGACATATGTCAAAAGAAATATACAATTATGGTAAAATTTAGTTCTCATACTTGGAGAGGTATTCTTGTTTCCGCATTCTTATTGACATTTGGTTACAAAAATGGAAATAAAAAAAAATATTCGATGAGTGTAAAAAATGTGAAAAATTGATTTTAATTTTCATAATTATAATCAATCATATCCAAATTACCAAAATTCAAGTTAATAATTATGTCTTCCACTTGCACCGGTTGCTTTCCAGTATATCAGCCTAATCAAGTGGGAGGCTGCCTCTGGTGTGACAATGAAGTAGATATGGAACCGTTCGAGTTCGACAAGTTCTTACAGGATGAAATCAAGAATAGTCCAACAACATCAGTTTCGGTAACTGATTCCACAAACAGTCTTGAAAAACTCGAAACCGAGTGCTGTATTTGTTACGAAACAATCAACAAAAATAAAAATAATTGTGTTACAGAATGTGGTCATGTATTTTGTCTGAAATGTTTGGTAACATCATTCGCTCACGGCAACAATGCTTGCCCGTGTTGTCGTACCGAGATGATCGAGATGCCCGATGACGACGACGATGATGTAAATGTAATAGAAGACGACGATGATACGGATGTCACAGATGCCAGTAGTGATTTAGAAGATGATGATGAGATTTATCACGATGATGATGAATGTGATATTGTAGAACTTACTCGTCGATTAGAGGCAAATTCCTTTGACATGAAAGACATTGTTTCCATTTTACTTGGTCGTTATACCAAGGATTCAACTGTATTGAATATTAAGGAAATGAACGAAAAATTTGAAAAGATTTTAGATGAAGCAGATAGCGAAACAATGGAGCAGAATATGTTTGCATTAGAAGATGTGCGTGTTTGATTTTGTAAAATTATAATTAATCCCTTTTTTTTATACTTGTTTCATCCAAGAATTATTGTTATGAAAAATTGATTCCGTGGTGCTGTGTAACGATTCTATGTTTTCCAACGATGAATTTCTTGTTATACTTGTTTGTTTTGATTTGGTTTGTTGTGTTTCACCAACCTGTGTTTTAACAGCTTCTGTTGAGAACTCTGTTCGTGAATTGATACACATTTCCATATCCAATGTTTGTCCGTCTATTGCAGGAGGTAACATTGATTTCATAATAAATGAGAACATATTTACCCATGCTTCCATTACTTCGTGTGTAGCATAAACGCCTAATTGATTTGATATTGTATATAACATTGTTTGCACGAAAATAGAATACATATATGGGCGTATTGCTCGTTTTGTATGAGCTTTACCTAAAACATAAAGTCGATATTGTGTTTGTTCATCGTTGGATTTTATTGATAGAACATAATTAATAATTCGTATAATAATCGCTCCTTTTTCAGCGATTTTGTTATGTCCGGTCGAATGGGCGGTAAAAATACCTTCTATTTTTTGACTTTCGTCTACTATTTTTAAACGCGCATAAAAATCATTGTAAAACAAAGTAATACCGGATATTTCGATTCCCGATTCTGTCGTATGTTTGTTATTTACAATTCGTTTCCATGAGTCGACACATAATTTGTTTATTTGTTCGTTTATAATGGGAACTAACGGAAAAATACATGGGGTATAATGCGCGACTTGTACTTCAATTGGAATCATGTATTTTTTTTTGAAATTCTCCTGTATTTTTATCATTTCACTATCCGATACAGCAATCGAACTAAAATTTTTACTGGATTGTAATCCCATTATAATATTATAGTATAAAAAAAGGATGATTAATTACACAAAAATATTTATTGTTTTATTTGTTTATTCTGAATATTGTGAAATGAAATCAAAATGATGAATTCTTTCAATGAACAACAGCACATCTGTGCAAATGGTGATTGATGGTGTCCAGTTATGCCCCCCGTTGTTATAATGAGAATTGTGACGGTCAACAATTTCTTGGTAATATTCACTCAATACAAATCCTTTGGGTAAATGGGTCATGTCATTTTTTTCTTCAATCAAAGACCATACTGGTGCATCAAAAGGGTACATTGGAGTAAATTCAATCTTGAATTTGAGGTTGATGGTTTTGAAGGTATATTCTGAAATCAATTTACAGATTTCATTGGGTAAATCTGTGAATTCAAGCACATTGTTGGGTGTATTTTGTGTAGTATATTGTACCGTTAAAATACAATACATATTTTCTGGGTCCTTTTCCATAGTAAACGAAATTTTATCCTTTTCTTTGGGAATAATACCAAAATAGGTTTCAATCTTGGTATTATCCAATAGTTTCTGAAAGCGGTTCCAGCGGTGGAGAACGGGGTCTTTCACAGAAGATTGACCCACATATTCGGTTGGTATCAAATTGATTAGTTCCATATTGATATTGGTTGTTTTGGTTGATATCATATTTACAATTTTATACAAAATATATCAATTTTTCACTGTTTTTCCTATTATTTTTTCAAATAGTAGTCTGTACAAAAAAGTAGTTTGCAAAAGAGACAATTATAGACAAGAAAATAGTCTTGTAATGAGTTACGATTCTTCATCAATGAGAATATAGTCGTTAATAAATAAACAACGGTCTAATGGAGTCATTTTTGCCAATAAAATACGATTTTTTGTATCAACATCCGTGCTTCTGCGAAAATTTTGTTTATATATAGTTCGTATTCGATTCACATCAAACCTGTTTTTGTAATATAGGAGCAAATCGTGTAATAAAATGCGTCCATTTAACATCGTGAGGTAATAATCTTCAATTAGTTGATAGTCATTGATGAAAGTGCGTATATCCACCATAAGATTATCAGGTTTTGGTAAATAAGTGTAAGGTGCAATATGATTAATGATAACATCCTGAGGTAACATATGGAATAATGTAGCGATTGGAGATTTCAATGCAGCAGCTTGCGGAGCAAGAAGAGATGCTGCATTGAAATCGAGATTAGTTTCTAAAGACGGCTTCGCCGTCTTGGTAACTAATGACTTCATTCTATTGTATAAAAAAATAATTTTTATATAATATTGACATATTATATATGTCGCAAATCCCTCAATTTTTAGCAGAGGGTGCTTATGGATGCGTACATCGTCCAAGTTTGCGTTGTAATGAATCGAAAGACATAAATTATAGAAATAAATTATCAAAAATAATGTCATCAAAGAATGCAATAAAGGAATTAGAAGAATATGTATTGATTGATAAAGCAGACCCAAAAGCAGAATTCTATTTAGGTAAGCCCGAAACATGTAAATTTGAAAAAAGTAATGTCAACAATCCACCTGTATCGAAATGTAAAATAGGAAAACAAATATTAGAATCTAATGAAAATTATGATTTAATTATTATGAATGATGGCGGTGATAATTTAGAAGATTTTGCAATTAAAATGAAAAAAGCAAGTAATAATGCATCAAACCGAAAAATAATGACAAAATTTTGGAAAGAAGCAAAACGACTGTTGTTAGGAGTGCAAGCATTTTTAAAACATCATATGATACATCATGATTTAAAACCACAAAACATTGTGTATAATTCTGTGAGTAATCGTTGTAATATCATTGATTTCGGTTTAATGGAAAATATAATTAAATCAAAATGGGAAGCAAAACACAATATGTACGGATATAGTTTTTACCATTGGAATTTTCCGACAGAAAGTATATTTTTAAATAAATTAGAATTTCAAAAATTTGACAATTTAAGATTTACAGAAAAATTAAATTATTGTAGGAAAATGATTGAAAAAAATTTGGAACAAATGTCTGTGTTGTATCAGTATTCTATGATAACAACCCTCGATGAAAGAGGAGACCATCTAAAAGAATGGAGTGATTTTTTTTTAGAAGATATAGGTGAATTACACTATAACTTTTTGTTAGACAAAAGTTTTGAAACATATGATGTATATGGTCTTGGATTGTCACTGTTGTATGTGTTAGAAAATACCAAACATCTTACCGATGAAAATGTATATTTGAATTTAAAACAATTATTTTATTCTATGATGAGACCGAATTTGATAAAACGCCTCAGTATTGAGGAAGCAATTGAACGATATAACGATATTTTGTCATCAACAGAACAAAAAATAGAAAACAACGAAATAAGTGTATTAAAATTAGAAGAAAATATTGATGCACTGGTAAAAAATATCAAACCATTAACACCCAAAACAGAATTAATAGCAGATATGGACCCAGAACCGATTGTAAAAAAAGTAAAGGCAAAACCGAAGAGAAAAACACAAAAATCCAAATCAGCGAAGAAATGTCCTGAAGGCAAGGTTCTCAATCCCAAAACGAATCGTTGTAACAAAATAAAAACACAAAAATCCAAATCAGCGAAGAAATGTCCTGAAGGCAAGGTTCTCAACCCCAAAACGAAGCGATGTAATAAAATAAAAACACAAAAATCCAAATCAGCGAATAAATGCCCTGAAGGCAAGGTTCTCAACCCCAAAACGAAGCGATGTAATAAAATAATAAATATTAAAAAATTGAATAATAAATTAAAAAATGAATGAATCAACAATCAATTACAATAACATGTCAATAAAATCACTTCTTCATGCAACACAAGGTAAATACTATAATTCTATCAATAGTCCAACAATAGAACAACAAGAACCTGTAGTATCAACCGTACAAGAAGCAGAAAATGAACGACAAGCAAGAATAGATTATCACCGAAAACAACAATGCATAGTGGTTGTTTTTGTAATAATAGTAATGATAATTCTGTGTATTCTAATGTCAATACTATATGTTGCAATTTGCGCGTGTATAGAATACATCATTGTTTCGATGTTTGGTAGAGCAGTTTATAATAAGAATTTTCCAGTGTGTAGCAGTTCAATATACACTGGAAACGGTTGTTACACCACTACAAGTACATATTGTACTAATTAGGAAACGAATCACGATTCCAATCTTTATAAATATATAATATTATTGTTATTTACAAAAACTATAAATTTCGGATAAAAATTCTTCATCATTTTTTTCAACAGTTTTACCATATCTTCCTTTCAAAATAGACACTACAATGATGGTAAGTTCTTCGGTCGTAGCTTCGAGAACCCAAATTTCCCCTGTTTTTATGTTTAAAATCTTGAAATCTCTGGGTTCTCTTTCGGTGATTCTCCATAACCAAGCATAAATAATGACCTGTAGTTGATGGTCGATGTTAATTTTAGAAGTGCATTTCAATTCCCAAAGAGTATTATCAGTCAATAAATCGACAATAGCGGAGAACCTAAAGCGAAAGTTCTCCAAATTAGTGCCAGAAAAGTGTTGTAATAAACAAATATCTATTTTTTCGTGTAATTCCTCGAGAGAATGATGTATAATTGTATGTTCGGTCAAAGGTATAGAGAAGTTAGCGCCATATTCATTATGTAGAACCAAATCTAAACGAGATTTACATATCTCTATCATTTTAGGTGTAAGCCAATTGTAGTCGGTTCTCCGTATTTGCTTTAATTTAAAGTATAGTCTCTCTTGAATTGAAACATATACATTGGCAAGAAAAAGATAATCGTCGATGGTTTCACATACGGTAGGTAATTCTTTGACAATGTCTTTTAAAAATTGGTGTTCGTTGTCTTTCATTTCCAACAGAGAGGCTTCAATCATGGTGTAGAGAACATTGGTGTTTCCAGTTTTACTATATTTTTTGTGTATTTCGTCATAATACATGGCGGGTAAAGCAATACCATTCAAATCACTGACATCTTCAAATCCGTATTCAGTAGCAACAATATTAGGAATATCAAAAGGTTCTCCATCAGGAGATAAAAGCAAACAATCTTGTGTAGTTTTACAAGTAAATATGCGGTCAATTAAAGGTGAAATGACATCCATAACAGAATCAGATATGAATTTAATAAGACCAGTGGGTGTTTCGTGTTTTTTTTCGATGAGTTTTTTGGAATTGGATTCAATTTCAAGAGGTTTGTAAAATAAAATGCGTGGTGTGCCTTTAAAATGAACGTAATCAGCTTGAATCATTTCGTGATGTCCCATTTTTAAAAAATCAAGTGGTCGGTCGGTGGCGTGTTGTCCGTATTCCAACAAATAAAGGCGGTGTGTAGCACGAGTTGCAGCAACATACAATGTATTAGGGCATATAGTGGGGTCAGCGGTTCTCGCAATATATTGAAAATAGCCTTGGTCGAATCCAACAATGAATACGTGTTTGCGTTGTCGTCCTTTAACAGCGTGAAAAGTGGAAAAAACAATTTTACCATCAACAACACGGTCATCTTTGTCCTGATCGAACATAGGAATATAACAAGGAATGTTGTTTTCAACCAAAATGTTCTCAATTTTCCGTATATTACTGTTGGCGCCGCGTACTGAGCCGCCTAAAACAAAAATATCACTGGGATTGTCACCAGCTTCTAATATTTTTTGTATTTCATATACAACTGTTTTAACAATGTTATGACGAGAATTGCGAATATAAATCACAGGTTCTCCTTCACGACAAGCAATCATGCGGTCTTCCCCAAGCATAACCCGATTGACAAAATGTGCGATGGGATGTGTAACACGGTAAGAAGTTTGCAAAGTGCATTGAATAAAATTGCTTTCTTTTTTAATAACAGTATTTTTAGAGGGTCTGCCACGGCGTTTAACCTCAGGTTCTCGAAATACATCCATAAAGGACCAGATTTGTTCGGCATTGGTCAAAAATCGTGCATCAGCGCCTTTAAATTGGTACAAACATTGATGATAATCTCCGAGAACCAGCAACTGTAGTCGAGTATGTTGAGTATCTAATATGAATTTACGGACAAATTGATAATATAAAAAGGACATATCTTGGGCTTCGTCGAGAACCAGAATGTCAAATTGAGGAATAGGACTCTTAATAGGTGTTTTTAAAAACAAAATATGTCTCAATTCAGTATCAGTATGTGCGGAAGGTAAATAATATTTGACTGCCAATGAGTGAAATGTATGAATTGATATATTAGAGAACCCGAATGAATCAACCTTTTCTTTGATTTCGTGTCGTAAGCGTGAATTATAGGTGATTTGAAGTATTCGTTTTTCAGGAAGTTCTCGCGCAATGGACAAAATAGTCGTAGATTTCCCAGAGCCAGCAACGGCATTTACAATAACATTGTTACCTTGTTTTATATGATTAATAATAAGTTGTTGTTCCCCACTAGGAGGTAATAAATTAGATGTTGTCATGAATATCTAATGTATTTTTGTTTTTAGACTCTTTTTATTTACGACTTTTTCGGGTGCGCTTGCCAAGGCGGCGTGTAGATTGGTCTAAAGGAACAAAATTTTTGTTATTTTCAATGGCATTTAATCTCTGTTCTCCGACCAGAATAGAGGTTAACAAACGAATTTGTTTTTCGGCGCGTTTTTTGGTAGTGCATTTGGCAAATACGCGTTTAGAAATTTTGTTATACACCGTAAAACAGGACTTGTTGCGTACTTTACGAATAGTGTAGGGCATTATATGGTATATTTACATTTTTTAGTTTCCACCATAAATTACAGGATTACCTACTGTGGTTGTCTTAATAGTAAGTGTAATACCATTATAGCCAGCCTGGTAATAATTATCACCGATAAAATCCAAACTTCTGTAAGGCAATTGTGGTTGATTCAATGAATTGATTTGAATTTTATTACCGAATACATTTGAATTAGAAACAGTATTTGCAGAACCTGAAAATAAATTACCACCCAGACCGAACCAGTTAATACCATTTAATGAATACGCTAATGTATTACCAAAATTGGTATTGGATGAACTAGCATTGCAATTGCCCACCGCGCACCAAGTATTACCATTCCAAAATACATCATTACATTGATAGCTGAAAATCGAGCCGTTGTTCGGTACTGCGAGCCAAACATTGCCTGTGCGTGAATAAGCCATAGTGTTACCGCCTTGACCTCCTGCTACCCATAGAGAACCGTTCCACGCCACGGTATTTGACAATGTGGTAAAAGGTCCTGTAGTAGCAGCAATACCAAGCCAATTAAGTCCATTATAAGAATATGCGAGTGTATTACCAATTGGACTTGCTGTTGAACCCCCAGAATACCCACACGCTACCCACATAAACCCATTCCAAGTAGTAGAATATGCGGCATTATAAAAACAGTAATTTCCCAAACCGGTCCAATTCGTTCCATTGTAAGAATATGCCAATGTGTTGGCACCTTGCCCGCACGCGACCCAGTAAGTGCCTTGCCAAGCTATCCAGTTACAAGAATTCAAAAACACCGTATTTCCTAAGCCGAACCATTGAGTGCCGTTATAAGAATAAGCCATTGTATTGCCACCGGGCAAACTGGCACAATTTCCCCCAGCAACCCACATTACACCGTTCCAAGTGGCGTCGTTAGCGCATAAATAAAATACGGAATTACCTAATGGTGTAGAAACCATGGAAGAAGTTGTATAAACAAGTGTATTACCAACTATTCCAGTAAAAGAACTGCCATTACCAGTATAACAATTACCAGTGAGAATCCAATAAGAACCGTTTGAAGTTGCGTCGTTACAAGAATTTGTGAAAAGGGTAGAACCACCCATAGGGAACCACTGTTGTCCGTTGTAAGAATAAGCCAAGGTGTTACCGGTATTTGTAGCACCAGGAGTAACAAGAGCACCGCCAGCAATCCAGGTTGCAATAGTATTACCAGGTGTGGTTGTGTAATTTGTTTTGATTAAAGGAGTTCCAACACCCTGATTACCATTCCAAACAATGCGATTAGCAGGTCCATGAATAGTAGCATTTGTCTGATTAATAAAAATATTACCGTCAGATGAATGTGCGATGGAGTTCATATAATTTCCCGCCCCTCCAGCCCATCCATATCCGGCAGCAATCCAGTATCTACCATTCCATGCTACGGAATTGCACCAACCGCTTGGATAGTTAATACTGGAAGTAGTGACAGTACCAGCTGTAAAAATTTGATTGGCAGTTTGAGAACGATTCCAAAAAGTGCCATCCAAAGACCAAGCAACAGAATTACCGCCTTGTCCGCCAGCAACCCACATTGTACCTGTATTGTTGGTAGCAATATCATTCCCCCATGTATTGAAAGTGGTACTACCAAGTCCTGTCCATGTGATGCCGTCGGTAGAAATAGCCATTGTATTACCGACATTTGAACCACCAACTGCAGCTCCTGAATAACCAACTGCAATCCAATAAATGCCATTCCAAGCAACACCGTTACCCGAAACAATAAATGTAGAATTTCCTAATCCAGTCCATTGAATACCGTCAGGAGAATATGCCATTGTATTAGCGCCACGACCCACAGCAACCCAATAGATACCATTCCATGCAAGACTGTTACCATAACCATTGAAAATACTATTACCTAAGCCAAACCAAGTAAATCCGTCGGGAGAATATCCAATCGTGTTACCAAAACCTCCAGATTGACCTACAGCAACCCATAAATTACCGTTCCACTGAACGTTGGATACAGATAAATTAAATGTGTAATTACCCATACCAATAAAGGTATTACCAGCATTACCAAGGACCGTATTACCGCTGAGAACATGGGAATAAGCCAATGTATGTTGTGGTAGTGTGATAATCGATGAAAAATTATACAGATTACCGTTGATGGAACCAGTTGTGGACCTATCGTTAGTCAATACATTAGTATTAATTTGTGTAGTTAATGATGTGGTTGTGAAGTTAGCATTAGACACCCCATTGGAAATGATTGAACCTGAAGTGATAGATCCACCTGTGCTACCAGACGCACCAGGCAAATAACCAAAATTGGAATAATACCCGACAAGACCAGTGCTGGCAGGATTAATGCAGACATTCCACTGTGATGCGATCTGACTGGCAGAAAGTGCAATATTCCAAACACGGAGTTCGCAAATAGTTCCAATAAAATTATTCGTATTGATAGAAGTATTTGTTGTGCCTACAAGAAAATTGGATGTGGTCGCTGCAGTTGTTAAGGTGAATGGAACTGGGCGTTGTATTCCATCAATGTAGTAATAACTACCGTTAATAACACCACTCTGTACGGTGACTGCGATATAGTGCCAATTATTATCATTCAAAGGATAATTATCACTAACTGTAGCTCCAGGGGCACTTAAATAATTATTACTGCTGACAAGAGTAGTTTGTATGCCTATATTACTGGAACCAAAATTACCCGCGATACCCATGGTAGTGTTTGCATTATTTGATACGGGAATACGAACCCACGCTTCAATAGTATAAGTTGATGGTGCAACATTGTAAAAAAGTGCGGATGATGACCCAGTATTGGATAAATAAGATACATTAGAACCCGTAGCATTACTGGTAAAACTAATTGCGGCAGGCATGACATTACCCGTGTTGTAAAAAGGCATTGAATTAACTGTACCGCCCACAACCCACATATAACCGTTCCAAGCTGCACCATTGGCACTCGAGAAAAGATAAGAAGAGCGTTGTGTAAGACCAACAAAAGTGTTACCCCAAGGCATGGAAGCGTTAATGTTGTAAAGACTGGGGGTCCAATTGGCACTACCGTCAAATGCATAAGCAATGGTATTACCATTGCTGGGAGCGGTGCCGAGAACCAAAGTGCGATTTTGTGGGAAATAGAGTATATTTTCTTTGCGTCCCCCCCAAGCTGCACAAAAGGCACCGATAGAGAAAATACTGGTAGGATTATATGTTGTTTGTGGATTATAACATCCAAACCATTGAATACCGTTGTATGAATAGCATAAAGAAAAAAAACCAGAAGTATATTTACAACTAGCTATCCACATAAAACCGTTCCAAGATAGGTTATAAACACTTTGAAATGGCATACTATTGACAAAAGTAAAGCATGTAAGCCAATTAGAACCATCATAAGAATACCATAATTGTTGAGATGTCCCTGCGCCACCTTGTCCCACAAGCCATATTATACCATTATAAGCCATACAAGTAAAAAAACCACCTGAATAACTTGGAGCAACTACACCTGTAGGATTGGTATTAGTCCATTTAATACCAATGCCATCGTTCGAAAGTGAAATATACATTGTTGAACTGTTTTGTCCTGCAGCAGCCCACATAGTTCCGTTCCATGCCGCACAGCCTATAACAGTCTGCGTAGTTTGTGCGATCGTAGTATTATAGTACCATTGAATACCATTGTAAGAATACGCCATATTATAATTAGAAGCTTGGTTATAACCTGTAGCAAGAAACAAAAACCCATTCCAGTACACCTGCATCCAATTTCCTGTAGGAGAGGGCAGACCTCCTGACGCATTTGGAATCCAATTAATACCATCGTACGAATATAAAAAATTCTGACCTACTGCATTAGTGTTGACTACTGCAACCCATATGACATTATTCCAAGCGAAGCTTCCATAAGGGACAGTTCCAGCAGCCAAGTAAAGTTGGAACAACCCCTGACCTAATCCTGTCCAGTTGAATCCGTCGTATGAATAAGCTAAACTATTTTGACCTGCACCCATAGCAACCCAAATAGAACCGTTCCAAGCGACCGCAGCGCATAGTATAGTAAAGGGTGAATTTGACATAGGAATCCAAAAAACACCATCATATGAATATGCCATAGTATAGTTTTGAACATTCGCAACGGTACCATTAGTATTCTGTTGCCCCCCAGCAATCCATAATCCGGTCTTGGAAGCTCCGAAAGTATATACCTGGTCATAATTGGGAGGAGTATCCATTACAGCTAATATATTACCTTGTGTGATTGTAGTTGTGGTGGGTAAATTTACAGTCCCATTAAAAAGTATGCTGGTAACTTGATTTGTATTAGGATTTGTATTTTTGGTAAATCCAGTGTAAAATACATTATAAAAAGGGTCTTGTGTTTGTAATGAATCGACATATTTTTTGGTAACTATTTGTGACTGGAAAATAGGTGCTTGCGTTGAAATATTATTACCAGTAAAAAGAACAGTAGTAGCAAAAGTTTTAACACCGTTCACTACATTACCATAGGAAAGGTCATGAAAAACTTGTCCTAAATCGGTGTAATAAACGGTATCACCGAGTGTACTATAATAATTGGTTTTATTATAGGTAGCCATAATATATTATATTTTTATATTTTTATTTTATGATTGTATACACATTCATAAAATAAATTTAATGTTTTTATTCAACTATTATATTAGACCAGAATAGAGTTTAAAAAATGGAAATTTCGGTTAAACCGATGCTGGTATCAATGATAGTAGAATTGAAAGACGAAAACTGTAAAACATAAAAATCAGCAGTAGTAATGATAAATTGGAATGTGAATTGAGTCCATTGATTGGTATATGAAGTAAAATTAGTTACAAGTCCATAATTGTTAATTGTGACTGTCAATTGATGTAAAGGAGAATAGAATCCTTGGACATTATAATTGCTTCTGGGAGCAGCGTAGAACGATACTGTATAAGTTCCAGGATTAATAAAAATGGACTGTGATATTGCAAATGGTTGATTGATAATGGTTTGCATAATTAAATATTGTGGGGAAGGACAATTTAAGAAGCCATATGAACCACCTACACCAGTAGCTACAATTAAGTTTTGACCGGTTTGTTGTCCGTTAATAGTCCATCCAAAAATGCCACTTACTAAGTTTGCAGTATTAAAAGGGTAAAGAATCGTTGCAAAATTGCTATTAATTACCAAAGGATTGACAGTGCTTGTGAATGGGCGTGCATTGACATAAACAGATGCACCAGTATGACCTGCCTGATATACTGAATCAGATACAACTTCCAATCCCTGTGTTTTGGAAGCAAATGTATTATCCAATTGTATTTTATTACCAAATAAATTCTTGCAAGCTATACCAAACACATTACCAGAGAACACATTATTACCAATACCAATCCATGTATTACCATTATAACTGTAAGCAATGGAATTACCTCCTCCAACACCAGTGCTATAGGATTGTCCGCCGGCAACAAATAATCTACCATCCCATTTAGTAGTGTAACACACATTTGTAAATATATTGGCACTACCATATGCCATATTCCAGTTGAAACCATTGAAAGAATAAATCAAAGTGTTACCAGGTTGACTGCCTAAATACGCAGGTGATACAATAAGGTTAGCAGAAATAGCATTGCCTGAAAACCCGGAGGCAACCCATATCTTACCATTGAAAGATAAACTTTGCCCGTATCCACCAGGACCGTTAAAGAAATTATTGGTAATACCAAACCAATTGAATCCGTTCTGTGAGTAGGCAATTGTGTTACCGGTGCTCTGATTCGTTGAACCAGTCCAGTTAGCGGAACCACCAATACCCATCCACATAAAGCCATTCCAAGAGATAGAATTACATGAAAGAGAGAAAACATTGCCGCCCAGACCAATCCAATTCGTGCCATTAAAAGAATAGGCAAGTGTATTACCGTAAGTGGTAAATCCACTATTATTACCACCAGCAATCCACATCATTCCGTTCCATTCTACGGAAGCACCATAAGTGAAAATACCGTTACCTAGACCAGTCCAATTGATACCGTCCGACGACCAAGCCAATGAATTTCCATTGGCACCACCTTGACCAACAGCAACCCAGATATAACCGTTCCATTTTGCAAAAATACCCTTAACAGAAAATAAGTTTGAACCTAATCCGATCCAGTTAATACCATTGTTAGAATAAGCCATAGTGTTGGCTCCTACACCACCAGCAACCCATCGAACGCCGTTATAAGCTACAAATTGTCCGGCGGTATAAAACACAGTATTACCAAGTCCAAACCAAGTTTGACCGGTTCTCGAGTAACCTAATGTGTTACCTATGATTAGACCTGTGGATGTAGTGCCATAAGGACTACCTGTAGCTACCCATAAAGGTTGGCTCGATGCGCCAGCAGTCAGTGGTAATCCAGTACTGGTAGTATAATTTGTTTTAAATGTTGCACTACCTATACCCCGATTCCATACAACACGATTTGCGTAATAATTAAAATTAGTGCTGATACCTTGACCCGTCCAAGTATTACCATCGGGTGAATGTGCAATTGAATTGCCACCGATTCCGGTAGCAACCCAAAATCTACCATTATGTGTTACTGAAGTACCTGAAAGAGAGAAAATATTTTGTGTAGTCCAAATATTACCGGTTGGTTTGTTCCAGTTAATACCATCATTCGACCATACAAGAACATTACCAATACCACTAACAGTGCTGCTCTGTCCGGCTGCTACCCACATTGTGCCTTGAATGTTGGTTGCAACATCATTGCCTTGAATAGCGAAAGATGACCTACCCAATCCAGTCCAAGTGAGCCCATCCATTGAATAAGCCATTGTATTTGCTCCTGAACCAGTTGCCACCCACATTGTGCCATTCCACCTGATACCGTTAGCTGAAGTGGTAAAAGTATTATTACCTAATCCAGTCCATAGAACACCGTCAATGGAATAAGCCATTGTATTCGCTCCATAACCAACTGCTACCCAAAAAACACCGTTCCAAGCTAAGCTGTTTCCCCAACCATTAAAAACAGAATTTCCCAGTCCAAACCATGTGAATCCATCAGGAGAATAAGCAAGTGTGTTACCGCCTTGACCGACCCCGACCCACACATTGCCATTCCACTCAATGTTATTCGCAGATACACTAAATGTATAATTACCCATTCCAATCCAAATATTACCTGCATTACCTAGGGATGTATTTCCATAAATAGTCGAATATGCTAAAGTATGTTGAGTGTTTAAATAAGACCCAACAGCATAGTTGAATAGCGTAGGTTTTAGTACAATGTCGTAAGTGACATTGTTACTACCGGAACCGCCAAGTGACAATAGCATATTCGCGCCAACGAGTGTATTCAATGAGGCACCTGCACCGATTGTGCCTGTGGTAGGTGTAGTGGCAAAATTTGAATAATATGCTACCAGACTATTTGCACTACTGGAAACATTGGTTTGCCATTGAGAAGCAATCTGTATGGGTGATAAGGCAGTATTCCATACGCGAATTTCAGCAATTTCTCCAATAAAGTTATTTGTATAAGAAGTAGTATTCCATGTTCCAATACAGAATGGATTGGTTGCATAATTACTAGGAACCAATGTAGAAGTAAATGCGTTGGGTTTTTGAACTCCATCTACATAATAAAAACTACCATTGGTTACTCCACTATTTACAGTAACTGCAACATAATGCCATAAATTATCATTCAGTGCTTGAGTATCATTTGCGCTTGCGCCAGCAACTGTTAAAAAGTAACTACTCGTTGTACCAATGCCAAAATTCGTGTTTAGAGAACCAACAATTCCCATACCATTGGCATTATTAACCGTTGGAATTTTAATCCAAGCCTCAATAGTCCATGCTGATTGAGGCCAAAGTGCGTTAGTAAATCCCGGCATGGAAGGAGTAAAAAAAGTATTACCTGAGGGTGCAAAAAAAGAAACACTACCTGCACCAATTGCATTGGAAAGAAAATTGAGTGAAGACGGCACGGTCAAAGTGGTTGTAAAAATAGGTATAGTGTTTGGGGTACCACCTGCGACCCATTTCGTGCCATCCCACGCAGCTCCATTGCCACTGGAGAACAAACCCATTGATTTGGTTGTATTGTAATAATTACCTAATGAACCAGAACCCCATGATGTGATAACATTACCCCCTATCCAGTTACCACTACCATCATAAGAATAAGCAATACTATTATTGACTCCAGAACCAAGTGCTAACATACGAGATTGAGGAAGATAGAGAGTATTTTCCTTGCGTCCTCCCCAAGCAACAAAATAAGAACGAATTGTAAAAGGCCATTGACTTGCACTCATCCAATGATAGTTTCCACATACGTTGGTAGAAAACGCACCGAATGTATTGTTTGTAACTGGCATAACAAACATAGACCCATTATAAGCTATCATGATAGGTTGCCAATTATTTACACTAGGATATATAGTTCCACCACTGTTATACCAATCCGCAATTCCAGTATAAGAATGATAAACAGCAGTATTGTTACCCAAACCAATTGCTATAAAATATGCCCCCGTCCAAAGCATCCATGTCGGGGTGGTTGAAGAAAAATTCGCAGGACTTGTGGTTGTCGCATTCCAAAAGACACCATCTCTGGACCAATAAGACCAAGTGCCATTCGATACACAAGCCCATATAGTACCATTCCACGCCACTGCACCACAATAGTTAGAATTGTTAGCACCGACTGCGTAAAACCATTTTATTCCATCATAGGAATACACAATGTTAAAATTACTTGTTTGCTGATTGGTTCCATAAACGAACAAAGTTCCGTTCCAAGCGATTTGTCCGCCGTGATTCGTAAAACCTGAAAGCCCTCCCTGAGCATTACCAAACCATTGGATACCATCGTAAGAATAAAAGAAATTATTTGCGACACCTGTGTAACAACCAACCCCAACCCACATAATACCGTTCCATGCAAAACTACCGCATTGACTTGCAATACCACCATCCGCGGTACCTTGGAAAACACTCGTACCTAAACCGACCCAATTAATACCATCATAAGAATACGCAAGTCCGTTGGTGCCTTGTCCCATAGCAACCCAAATAGAACCGTTCCAAGCTACTGCAAAACATAAAGTAGTAAATACAGTCGAGCTACTAGGATACCAATTAATACCGTCATATGAATAAGCCAAAGTATATGTGCCTTGTCCTGCCATAACCCATATACCATCACCAGCCACACCACCAGTGACACGATTACCAGCGCCAAAAGTATAAATTTGGTCATTGGCGGGTGCATTATAAAGATTATTTGATTTGATAGTAATATCACCTTTAGATATCACAACATTGGTTTGATATTCAATCAAATTGGAAAAATTAATAGGTGTTACCATCGAAGTAAATGTGAGGGCCTGAAAAATCAAATTATTGCTAGCTA
>Ga0214919_10004787_pt1 | contig 19540 bp, 21 predicted proteins | sample LL1503_MetaG_FD_177994 | JGI IMG/M metagenome (GOLD analysis project Ga0214919, IMG submission 177994) | Freshwater microbial communities from Lake Lanier, Atlanta, Georgia, United States - LL-1503 | ecosystem: Environmental > Aquatic > Freshwater > Lake | place: USA: Georgia | collected...
GGGTATCAGCGCAAGGGATCTATTTGAAACAAGACCAGGCATGACTAACCTTAGCTGATATCACCCAAAAATGAAGCATAGGCTCGCTCCAAACCGTCATCAAGCGCTACACGAGCCTGCCAACCCAAAGCATTCAGCCGGCTGCTATCCATCCACTTACGCGGCGCTCCGTCCGGCTTGCTGCTGTCAAACTCAATAGCGCCCTGGTAACCCACGGTTTGACCCACGGCCTGCGCTAGCTCGGCGATGGTGACATCGCTGCCAAAACCCACGTTGATATGGCTGAGCATGGGCTGGGTGTGTTGCTGATAGGTCGCCTGCGGCAGGTTCATCACAAAAACGCTGGCGGCGGCCATATCGTCGACATACAAAAATTCGCGCTTGGGGGTGCCGCTGCCCCATATGCTGACGCTCGGCGCCCCCGACAGCTTGGCCTCGTGAAACCGCCGAATCAGCGCGGGAATGACATGGCTGTTTTCCGGGTGGTAGTTGTCGCCGGGGCCGTACAAATTGGTTGGCATGACGCTGCGGTAGTCCACGCCATGGCTTGCGCCGTACTGGCGGTTGTAGCTTTCGCACAGCTTGATGCCCGCGATTTTGGCAAACGCATACGGCTCATTGGTGGGTTCGAGCACGCCGGTCAGCAAGGCGTCTTCGCGCATGGGTTGCTCTGCCAGACGAGGATAAATGCAACTGGACCCCAGAAAAAGCAGCTTTTTTACGCCATTGCGGAAAGCCGCTTCAATGACGTTGGCCTGCACCATGAGGTTTTGATAAATGAAATCCGCCGGATAGGTGTTGTTGGCGTGGATGCCGCCTACTTTGGCGGCGGCCAGATAAACCTGATCGGGTTTTTCTTCTTCAAAAAAAGCTTGTACTGCGGCTTGGTTGCTAAGGTCTAACTCAGCGTGGGTACGGGTCACCAGCCCATTTTCGCCTTGGCTTTGCAATGCCCGCACGATAGCGCCGCCGACCATACCGCGATGCCCGGCGACATAAATCTTAGCCATGGCTGGTATCGCGCCCATAAGTGTCTTCAAAGCGCACTATGTCGTCTTCGCCCAAGTAGCTACCGGACTGGACTTCGATAATTTCCAAATCCGTCTTGCCTGGGTTTTCAAGGCGGTGGGTGACGCCCAGCGGGATGTAGGTACTTTGGTTTTCGCTCAGCAAGACCTGCTCGTCGCCACGCGTCACCAAAGCGGTGCCTTTGACCACAATCCAATGCTCGGCGCGGTGGTGGTGCATTTGTAAACTCAGCTTGGCACCGGGGCGCACGCTGATACGCTTGACCTGGTGGCGTTCGCCCACATCCACGCTGTCATAAGTACCCCAAGGGCGGGCCACTTTGCGGTGCTGGGCCGACTGGGCCACTTTGTCCGCATCTAAGCGCGCCACCACTTGCTTGACCTGCTCCACCTGGCTGCTATGCGCCACGAGCACGGCGTCTGGCGTGTCCACGATCAACAAATCATGCGTGCCCAAGGCGACCACCGGACGGTGGGGCGCATGCACAAAGGTGTTGTGCGCGTACATGGCCAGGCCCTGGCCGTGGATACGGTTGCCTTGTGCATCCGGCGCGCTGAGCTCGGCCACTGCATTCCAACTGCCGACATCGCTCCAAGCGCTGGTAAACGGCAGCACCGCCACATTGGCATGGTGCTCCATGACCGCATAGTCAATGCTTTCGGAGCGGCATGCGGAAAAGGCGTCTGCTTGCGGGCGTAGAAATTGACCGTCGCGGGTGGAATGGGCCATGGCTTGGCGGCAGGCCTGCAAGATGTCCGGGGCGTGTTGCTCCAAGGCGGCCAGCAGGGTTGCGGCACTGCACAAAAATATGCCGCCGTTCCACAGCGCGCTGCCGGTCAGCAGCAAGGCCTGCGCCTTGTCCAGGGCAGGCTTTTCGGTAAAGCCTTCGACCGCAAAGCTGCCGTCGGGCCGGGCCGCACCTTGGCGGATGTAGCCGTAAGCCGTGCTGGGGAAACTTGGGCTGATGCCAAAAGTGACGATGGCGCCGGTTTGCGCTGCCGGGAAGGCTTTTTCTACCACCTGGGCGAAGGCCTTGGCATCCGGAATATGGTGGTCCGATGGGCAAAACAGCAGCAAGGCATCCGGCGCCGCGGCAAGCGCCGCGATGGCCATAGCAGCAGCGGTGTTGCGCGCCACGGGCTCTAGCAAGACAGTGCCCTGCACGCCCGCAGCCTGCATGGCCTGGGCCACCAAAAATCGGTGTTCTTCCGATGCGACGCAAATGGCGTCTTTGCTCAGCAAAGCCACGCGCTCCAGGGTCAGTTGCAGCAGGCTTTTGCCCTCAATCAAAGGCACAAATTGCTTGGGAAAACTCTTACGGCTAAGCGGCCACAGCCGCGTTCCAGAGCCGCCGCAAAGGACGACGGGGGTGATTTTCATTACGGGGATGGTTTGCTTGTCGTTCAAAGCTGTGCGACTTGAAGATTTGGTCGGGCTAGGAAGAAACTATGTCAGGAAAATGGTTTGCCCACGCTACCGCAGTGCCAACAGAAGTTAGGCAGGCGTAAGCCGACGCGAATTACGTTACGGGCACCAACTTGCGGAGGCGACTAAGACCCCCGCAAGTCTAACCGACCTAGGCTGGTCATCAAGCACAAAAAAAGGCCGCTCGGCGGTGAAACCTAGCGGCCTTTTCCAAGCGGTATGGTGGGCTGGCGTCACTTGAAAGATGGCTTTAAAGCCATATAAATATTGACTTAGTGGAGGGCTGAGGTAATTTCGTTCCCCCATTTATTCCCCCACTTTGAGCGCGTTACCCTATCAATGTAACAGTCAATTGCTAACCAAAATATTCTGCCTTTCATTTTGTGGTCTACGATACCCAAACAGATGCAGCAGCATGACTCACCAAAAAGCAATAGCGTCTCCAAGACTTGAACCACTTCACCACCAAATGAAAACATACCGCGCTTTTATTCTGACCTTCATTACTCTAATGATTCTGTTTAGTAATGCAATTGCTCAGACCAAAATGGAAGCCTGTAAAGGCGATGAACAACAGTGGAGTAACTGTTTTGGTGTAATTAAGTACCCTGACGGAAATAGGTATGTAGGGCGATTTTTGAATGGTAATTTACTCATGGGAACTTATACCCATAGTAATGGTGAAATTTATACAGGCAGATTTAAAGATGACGCATATAGTGGCCTTGGTACGTACTCATTCCCGAGCGGCGAAATGCTTATAGGCCAGTGGAGAAATAACGAATTTACAGGCCAAGGGCTAAATATTCCAGCAGGTATAAAAATAGAAATGATTAAGGTCATCAATGCTTGTGACACTCGAAATACAGAAGAATTTCCAGATGTTGCTGGTTGTATAAAACGCTCTTATCAAAGAGTTGGAACAGCCCCAAGTAGTCAAAATGTAAAGAACTTTTATTTGCTCATAGATGGGGTAATGGAGGATTTCAACAAAGGAAATTTCAGACTTGCAAAAGCAAAGGCGGAAATCATCAAAGCGTGGCAGTCAACAATTGATGCATCAAACAAAAATGAGCAAGCCAATGCTCCTATCAATCAAGTTCAACCACCGGCGAACAATATGGTCGAACAAATAAATCAATTAGATTTACAGAGAAAACTTGACCAATCAAACAGAATACTAGATTCAGGCAGGCCCTGTTTCCCAGCATCTAACGGAACACGCATTTGCCCCTAGGTTCCTCAATATTTATCATTATGGATTCAGCAAAGCAACCGAATCTATAGCCAACCGTAACCGAATCGGTTTTTGTTGGAAACTATTTTAGTTTCTATGATTGAAACATTAGGTTTAGGGATGCGCCAGCCTTAAAAGCCCAAGGCGCGCCTGCGCACGATACTGCTCTCATAACTCTGTTGCTGGGGTTACTGTAGATGAATCCATTTTTGACCAGTTTCTAGATTTGAGAAATCACTTTTGATTGAGTTGCTGTCTTGTTTTATTTTCAAGTTCCATCATTGATTCAAAAAGACTTTTTTCATTTTGTTCAATTTGTTTTTTCTGAAGTTTGACTGAACGCGACAACATTTCCTGCTGTTCTGCTTGTTGAAGACATTGGGAAAACTCAGTCGTACCAGACTTGAAGCCATAGTCTTTACATTTTTTGGAAAGGGTTAAAAGAAAAATTTTTCTTGCGTTTTCCTTTTCAATTTGTTGCTCTCTTCGCTTGACGGCTTGCTCTTCTGGGGTCGCGCAAGCCAAAAGTATTGCAGAAGCCATAAGTAGTGTTGGAACTAAAAAAGTTTGTTTTAGCATTTCTTGCGTTTTCCCCCCAAGTTCACTCAGACTATAAACCCCATGACGCGCTCACGCGCAGGGGCGCGATGTGTGTGGTTAAACCAGTGGTAGCCATTAAGGTCAAGGTACTCGCATCTGCGAATTGATTTTTCTAAAATCTCATTTGCTGTGATGCCACTCATCTTCCTTTAGTGCCAAGATATATGCCCAAGCGACATTGCCAACTTCGTTTTTATCTGCCCAATTTAGCAATTCGTCTAGCCTGTTTGCTTTATCCTCGTCGCTGGATTCCCACCAAGCCCCAAGTATTAAAGGCAAAGGTGGCGCTTGCCTCTGGTTGATATCAGCCTTAACAATGATTTCGTGCAACTCATTCCAATAGATTGGATTAGGACAGACTCGGTTTTCACGCTTAGTTTCAAAATAAATTTCACTGAGAGATGGACGATAAAGTCTATTGAGTTCATCTCTCGCCACAACTGCCCAATTTTTCCTATTTAGGACAACTGCGTCATTTGGAAATTTCACAGACAAGCCAATGTCAAATGACATTAAATCAACAGAGAAATCATTGACGTGCTGGAAGCATGAATAGTGTCTATTGCCTTCGTTCAATCTTGCGTACTTTAACCATGAAGCAGTAAAGATGCCCTTACTGGGTATGAAATAGTCAACGCAATCTAATCCGTCATTCCATACCAATCCCAATGAATTCAAAAGATTGAGGTCATCTTCTAAATTTTCACTCATCGCCTCCATCCCAATAATGTAGTCATCGCTAAATTTACTTTCTAACAAGCAGATGGCTAACTTATTAACTTCTTTAGGCAAGCCTTGGAAGTGACTAGCGATTTTTGTTAAAGCATCTCTTTTGATAATTATGCTGAAAAATGAAAAAGCAATAGGCATTAAATTGAATCCTCTACATTTTTTCTTCATCACCCCATGAACAGACTGTTCTAAGCATGCAATCATCTATTTGCCTCTTACGAACAATTGCCTCTTCATACATCTTTTCATCCATTGAATATTTTTTGTATAAATTCAAACAATTACTTGTATTTTCTCTTCGCTCAGTGCGCTCAATGAGTTTCTGAATTTTTTCATACGTCTCAGTACTTTTTGCAGAAGTAACTTCTACATTTAGAGAGTCTTTTACTTGTGCCATTGCAAGTCTGTAGCCACAGTTAAATATGGTTCTTACTTGCTCTGCTGTCAACTCAGATTTTCTATACGTATGGTTGTATGAAACGTCTTCATTAGTAACCATTACACAGAGAAACTTCCTCCATTGCTCATAAATTTTCTCTTCCGCAACTTTAGACATTTTCGTATCTCCTAAATCTTCATAAATTGAATTGACTATTCAGCTATACAACTTGTTTAGCCAACCAATCCTCGCATCTGCATCAGGTAATTCAACTTCTAGGGTCTCAGTTATCTTGAGTAACTGTGACACGTAGTTTGACATTGAGAAGACTTTTAATTTCTTGAACGCATCGCTCACAACATCTACTTCAAAGAGTGCTTCTAACTCGCCTTTGTGATGAAGTGGCTCCCAAAAACATAGCAATGCTTCGTGTTTGTAGTTGCTCCAATCAGTTGGAACGCGCATCTTTGTTAAAACTTTGAGCGTTTCTTTCTGAGATGGAACTTGCTTATCTACATTGAACTGATGGAGCCATCTCTTCGTTCTGAATTCACGCATGTAGTCTTCATCAGCATCTAACTTGACAGTCTTGCCACCAATTGAGTGAGCACTCCAATTCTTGATTTCTACTTGATAGATGACTGACTCTGTTGCTGACTGGACTGAAATCCATTTATCTAAGCGATAACCGCGTTGAGTCCCTTGTGCGCAAACACCATCAAGGGCGACTACTTCAAGTCCATCTCCTTTGAGATAGTGAACTAGCAAAGCAATTGCCAAATCTTCGCCAAGAACTGCGTTCACAGCAGAAGCATGTGTCTTTGAAAGCGGCACTTTATAGTCGTAGAAATTCAGCAACTCCCGTAAATTCAACTTCTTTTTCATTTAATCCTCAATTTGACTTTGTTGAGCATAAAACAACCTCATCTCAAGTGCCCCTAGTGCATTTTTCTTCAAACAATATATTTCTTTTTTTTAGTCCTAATTTTGGATTTTTTAAAGAAATTTAAGAAGACTAAAGTATTTGCCATCGCTTTCGCTTCGCGCGGTTTTTAGCAAGACTAGCCAACATTCCCCTGCCTCCGCCCTCAAGCCAGCGGTAAAACCCTTCCAAGACTCGTATACGCTGTCCAGAAGCCATTCGCTGGCGCGTTGCTTGGGCAATGGCTTGTCGACCCTCTGGGGTCTTTGGGCCAGTACTCATCCCGCCATGATTCTTACATCTTCCGTTGGGCAGTGCCTTTGCTTGACAAGGCTTGCCAGTGCTTCTGGCATGTGCTCCACAGTTCTTCTTAAGCCTCATGTCAATGCTCCGTATTGGGATGTCATTCTTAACTGATTGCCGCATGTTTGGGCGTGAAACGTGCAGGAGTAGTTAATCAAGGCCTCTCGCCTTCTAAAAACAGCGCCTCTACGACACATGGTCAGAAGAGGTTAAGCACTCGGGTGCTTGGCCATTAAACAGCAAGACGGCACAAGTGCCTCCTGCCCCATCTTCAGCAAATAGTTAATCCAAACTTGACTCCAGCATTCCGCCATGTGAGGTCGCTGTTCAATCCATTTGGATGGCTTGAATGCTTTAGTCGCTAAAGCACGAAATTGGCTGAGAGGCATCTCTGGCGGTGGCTCAAAGGCAATGTGGGCGTGTATGCGTTCAAATCGACCTAAACCCTCAATGACGGTGATGACACCAATTGAGAAGCCTTTGCGCTTAGCCAAATTCCGGTAGCAAAGAGTATTTAACCGCTTGATTCCCTTACGCAATATTTCTTCAACGCAATGTCTGCTAGGACTTCTAGCGGCAATTCCGCAGCCAGAACCAAAAGTTATTGTTGTTGCCAGTTTGCACTTATTGATGCTCTTAAGCCATATGACAAGTGCTGTTTCAGCATGCCAATTCCTATGTAACCGAAACGGTTGGCATGTGTTTATTTGGGAATTGGCCCCAACTCGCTTAAGCACAACTGCCTCGCATCAAAATAGAGGCGCTTTAGAACGATTGGCGTGCAAACTTTTAACCAAGTCTCGAATCTCATCCTCAGTTTTGCCTGCAACTCTTGCTGTATTTATGGCCTTAACTTCGTAATCAGGCCAGCCTTTCGCGCGCTGTCCAATTTGCACACCAACTGGAAACAATCCAGCACGAATTGCGTTATAGATGCTTGCATCCGAACGGTGGCCCATCTCCTCCTTCACGGAAGGTAATCTGAGTATCTTCATTAGGTTCTCCTGTAACTGTTTAGCACTCAACACAATGCACAGGATTGATGCTATTTCCCCTTGACTGGGCAACCTAATTTTGAGCGGGTTGTAACTACGGTTTACGCGTAAAGCGGTTTCTTTTTGGCTACAGTCCTTTTAGCCAGTCCTCAGAAATTGTGCGTCGTGTGATTTTTTTGACTTCAGGGAATTTTTCAATTACAAGGTATTCGTAGGTCTGCCCAAACTCTTTTTTGCTACGGTATTCGGACGACTTCCTGACCCATTCATCTCGAACCCAAATAATTGCTGGCAGCGATTTGGCATGCCGTTCGCGAATAAGTTGCGCCATTCCAATTGAACGCTTATGCTTAGATGCAAGTTCAATAAAACTGTTAATTGACTCATGGTCAATATTTTCGGCAATCGCAGCGTCCATTCGACCGCCCCATTCGTCAATCGCCTGACAGGCAACATCTAGAGGGCCATGAATATCAAAACTTAAATCAGTAAGCAATACCTCTAGCACCTTCGCCGCTTTTTTTTCATTGCGCGATTTCGCAAATAATTCAAAAGACCTTACCCTTGAAAATTCATCTTCCTCGTTCATGGCATCTCCTCTAAAGTAGTTTTTTCAGGGCTATCAGTCAGACCGTCCAAGTAATCGGCCCATTGCTGAACCATCTCGAACCGCTGCTTAAGGTATTGAGTTCGGTTGTAACTGCGGCCTAGTCTGTCTCTCGCACCATGAGCAAGGTTGGCTTCAATCATCAAAGGGTCAAGCCCCAACTCATCTACTAGCAGTGTTCTTGCAACCGCTCTGAACGAATGAGGTTTTTGCTCATCACCAAACCCTAGTGCGTTCAAAGCACTCCTTACTGCGTTATCGCTCATCGGCCTGTCGTGGTTTCTCTCTCCCGGAAAAACATAGCGTCCATGACCAGTTATCGGACGGATAGATTCCAAAAGCGCAACGGCCTGATTGGGCAGCGGGACCACATGAGCCTCCCCATCTGCTTTTTCTTTTACACTGCGCTTCATCTTGACACTAGGAATAGTCCAAGTTGCCCCTTCGAGGTCTAACTCTTTCCACTCCATCATCCGCAGATTGCCGGGTCTTTGATAAACCAACGGGGAAAGTTGTAGGGCCACTCTTACAACCACGCCGCCCTTGTAATTTTTGATAGCCCTCATCATCTCGCCTAAGCGTTTGGGTTCGAGGATGGCGGGGAAGTTCTTTCCACGATACGGTTGTAGTCTGGCTTTTAAGCCATCTGTGATGTTGCGTTGCTCTATTTCCGCAGCGGGAAGCCAGTATTCCCAGACCTGTCTTGCAATATCCAGCACTCGATGAGCAGTCTCCACGGCTTGCCGGTCCTCAATCTTTTGAAGGGCTGCCAGTAGTTCCATGGCCTGTAACTGAGCCATAGGGCGCTTACCAATCCATGGAAATAAATCTCGCTCCATCCGTCTCATAACGGTTTTGGCATGAACCTCTGACCAGTTGGTTATGCGCTTTGAATGCCATTCTCGGGCGATTGCCTCGAAGGTGTCATCTGCTTGGAGGGCGGCTTTTAACTTAACCACCTTTTTGGCATGTACTGGGTCTATTCCTTTGTTTTTTAGAGCCTTGGCCTCGGACTGCCTCATACGAACGTCGGCCAAACTAATATCGGGATAACTACCCATAGCCAGCCTCATCTCTTTGCCGTCTTTGCGGTATTTCAAGAACCAACGCTTCGAACCTGTAGGACTCACCTCAAGATAAAGCCCTCCGGAATCAGAAAACCGCGCCCTCGCTTTATCTCTAGGGCAGGTGGCATTTTTGCATGCTCTGTCAGTCAACATGAGTACTCCTAACGGGGGAACAAATCCCTTCTTGGTCTCAAATGGGGGAACAATTACACAGAATGTTCCCCCGTGTTGAGTTGGTTGTCAATGTTTTTTATTGTCGTTCCTTAGAGCAGAAACTATTGATTTACCAATGAAAAAAGCCGCTAGGTGGTTAAACCTAGCGGCCTTTGTCGTTCCTTATGGTGGTGGGGTGTAACCACCGCGCAAACAGCCTCAGAGTAGTCCCTGCGGGCCTCATCTAGTTTCTGCGAACAATCCCCAATTCAGTTGCGTCTCCCAATCGGAACGCCTCAATCAAATACATCTAATTCTACAGAGTTGCGGACGGCGGTTCAAATCCGTAAATTGCCCTTGAATCCGCGTCCAGATCTTGATTCTTTCAGTGCGAGACACATCGTCGTCAAGCAGCCAGTTCGCCATCCCCAAAAATAGTTGAGAGAAGTTCTGCAGCCCGAGTGTCTTTCGAGACCGACACGCCATAAATCAACGACGCACGCTGTCCCACCCAAAGTGGGTCACCTCGAACCTCTGCCCCATAGATCGACATCTTCCAAAGGGTCACGTTGACATCTTCGGCGGACTGGATTCCTTCATAGCGGAACACGCCTTTCCCGAAGTCGTCGACAACTCGTCCTTCTGTATTTCCTGCAAAAAACTGATCAAAGGCAGCGGCACCCTCAGCTGTCAGGAAAGATGCTTTAACGTACGTATCCACGCCCAAGTCGAGCCCCCAATGATGGTGCGCCAAGCCTTTGACAATGTATTCACCTAGTAGCTCCAGGCTACCGCCATCAAAGGGTACCGTGGTCTCCTGCACCCATGGCGACCCGTTGATTGAACGGAACACAGATCGAAATCCCAAGGACATGAGCCTGTGCAGCGGCTTGTTTCTGGCCAACATCCTCTCAACCGCCAAGAGCGCTTCCTTTGCTCGTCCATGCAGCGCACCAAAAGGCATTACTACCGTCAACGCGTGTTCCAACTTCGATTTCTTGTGGTTGCACTCCTGGCATGCGCCAACCTTTGGCAGGTTCGCTCGTAGGTTCAGAAGGAAGAAGCCACGTGCAATGACGTGATCTGCGGTGGTGGAGCCAGCCACGCCGCAATAGGTGCATAGACCGCTCTTGAAGGCTTTACCCATTACACATGCCCCGCAAGGAAGTACGCTGTTGCAAGTCAACGGCACAAATTGTATACTACAAAGTAAATTTACTCAGTGATATGCAAATGCCGTATAGCCGCCCTCACCTGAAGACGCTCCTGGCTCGACTCAATGAACCTCCCAAGTTCATGATTGTTGTAGCCGGACCGCGTCAAATTGGCAAGTCGACCATGGTCCGCCAGGCTCTGGCCGAGCGCCCTTCCAGCTTCGAAGCCACGGATCAGTCAGCCACAGTAACTGTTGACCCATTCAATGACGCCGCCAGCACCATACAGGCAGAGCCAGGGGCAAAAGCAACGGAGAAATGGATCGTCGACAAGTGGACACAGGCACGCGCCAAAGCCCGATCGCTGCCCCCGGGGCAATGCCATGTCCTGGCCATTGATGAGATTCAGAAAATTCCCAGATGGTCAGAAGTCGTCAAGGGGCTTTGGGACGCAGACCGGGCTGAGCAAGTTCCCTTGCACGTTGTGCTTCTGGGGTCTTCGCCGTGGCTTATGCAGAAGGGTCTGACTGAAAGCCTGGCTGGACGCTATGAGCCCATCCACATGTCGCACTGGTCCTACAGCGAGATGCAGGAGGCTTTCGACTTTTCACTGGACGAGTACATCTATTTCGGGGGCTACCCGGGTTCGGCCAGCCTGATCCGCGACGAAACCCGCTGGAGACAGTATGTCCGTGATGCCCTGATCAAACCCAACATCGAGAGCGACATCCTGCAGATGACCCGGGTTGAAAAACCTGCGCTCTTGAAGAACCTGTTTGAACTGGGCTGCGGAGCCTACTCTGGTCAACTGATCTCCTTGACCAAGTTGCTCGGCCAACTCCAGGATGCAGGCAACACGGTCACCCTGGCCCATTACCTGGACTTGCTCTCACAGGCAGGCTTGCTGACGGGCCTGCAGAAGTACGCGGGGCAAGAGCTGCGCAGGCGAGCCTCACCACCCAAATTCAATGCCCACAACACGGCCTTGATTTCAGCTCAGGCTAAGTACACGTTTGAGCAGGCTAAAAACGACCGCACATACTGGGGACGCCTGGTTGAAAGTGCTGTTGGCACACATCTGATCAACAACAAGCCCGAAAACTCCAACTTGTATTACTGGCGAGAGAGCCCCAGTGAAGTGGACTTCGTTCTGACCTATGGCGAAAAACTGCTCGCCATTGAGGTCAAGAGCGGGAAGGACTACGCTGCCCCCAAAGGCCTGCAGGTCTTTGCTGACAAATTCAAAAATGTCACCCCGATGGTCGTGGGAGCCGATGGCGTTGCCATTTCCGACTTCCTGTTGCAACCGGTTGAAAGCTGGATGAAGTAAATGGTCTTTGTCCCCCGTAGCGTCAAGCAGCTCTCCCAATTGCCCGACGGTGGATCAGACACCGAAGCGGTGGGCTTGGATTCGTTGAGGTCAGTCCCAGCATGGGTTTTGCTGGGAGAGCCTGGCGCAGGGAAAAGTGAGGCCTTCAAATCCGAGGCGCAATCCGACAACGGCCTTCGCTTGACGATTGCTGAGTTCGTTTACAGCGATATCGATGAGGCATGGAAAGACAAATGCCTGTTCCTCGATGGGTTGGATGAAGTTCGTGCAAGTGCTACGACTGCATCCATCCTGGTCCAGGTCAAATCCAAACTCAGAAAACTGGGATTGCCCAATTTTCGGATCGCTTGCCGTGCCGCAGACTGGTACGGGCAATCGGATCTTGAAGAGATCATTGGAGCTTCGCCAAATGGAAAGCTCCCGACTTACACCCTGGAGCCGCTGACGACCGCAGACATCAAGCGGATTCTGGAAGACAACTTCAACAGATCTGACGCTGAGAACTTCATCGCGCAGGCAAAAGTTCACGGGATCAACGCCCTGCTGAGTAACCCCCAAACGCTTGGACTGACCGTCAAAGCACTGGGAGGAAAGACTTGGCCAAGCAGTCGAGATGAGACATACCGGCTTGCATGCGAAGCTCTCGTTCAAGAGGAAAACCGTAAGCACCGCGACCAAATCCGTTTTCAGCCGGTGCTCAAGGGCGCACTCTTGGAGGCCGCTGGCCAGGTCTTCGCCACTTTACTGTTGGCAGATAAGTCAGGTGTCGCATTGGACCTGTCAGCTCAAGACGACCGATTCTCTGCACTGAACGATCTTGAGCCAAGCTCACCTGAACAAGCGGCTATGACGTTGGGCACCGCCCTCTTTGTGCCATCCACTTCGAATGATCAGCGACTAGAGCCAACACACAGAAGTGTTGCCGAATATTTGGCAGCCGATTGGCTGGGCAAACAGATCGACTCACGCGGGCTTCCGCTAAAAAGAGTGCTCAATCTCATGCTTGGATTTGACGGCAAAGCAGTAGCAGGTCTGCGTGGCCTGTACGGCTGGCTGGCACTGAAGAGTCTCAAGGCACAACATGGGTTGATCAAAAATGATCCACTGACCGTTGCACTCTACAGTGATCCCCACCCAATGGATGTGGAAGCGAAGTGGCTGCTTTTGCAGGAAATCTATTTCCAGACTCACGCTAACCCGTCGGTACTCTGGGATCTGCGAGGTGCAGAAAATCTATATGCGCTCTTCCAAGTAGAACTTCGAGATGAATACTTGGCGGCACTGCAGGACCCCAAACGAGATGACGCCACACAGACCTATGTGGTTTTCATCCTCAAGGTGCTCAAGCAATCAGCCGCTCAGACGCAGTTGACCAACGTACTGCGAGAGGTTGCTGCAGATGGAACTCGCTGGGAGCGAGTAAGGCGGCATGCGCTGGAGGCTTGGCTTGAGTGCGGCGTAACGGATAGTCAAGCCATCGAATTCCTGGATCACTTGAACCATGGAAAGATTGCCGATCCAGATGAAGAACTCACTGGGATCTTGTTGGGCAAGCTGTTCCCCAGAGCCATCTCTGCCTCACAGGTTATGAACTACCTTCACATCCCCAAAAGCAAGATCTTGGGGATGTACCAGCATTTTTGGGCTTATGACTTTCCCAAGACTGTTCCTGAAAACGATTTGCCTTTCGTACTGGACCAATTGGCCCAACGCAGCGATTTGCAGTCGTTGAACTGGATGGAGTTTCACCTTTCGCGCACATTGGCCGCACTGGTTGCTCGCGGTGTTCAAGTGCATGGCGACAAAATCCCTGACACACAACTCTTCACCTGGCTGCACATTGGCACGGATGAATATGGGGAGCGACGGCATGAGCCGGAGTTCCACAAAACCATCACTCAGTGGTTGATCGATAGACCTGAGCGTTACAAGGGTCTCCTAGGTGTTTGCTTTGAACGGAATGAAACGAGCCACTCCCCACTCGAAAGCTTGTTCAACGACTCACAGGTCCTTCGTGGGATACCAGCTCCTACAGACATTGGGCTATGGCATTTCCAGAACATCGATTCAACCTCAAACGAGGCCTTGGCAAAGGAACACTTGGCTGAAGCCATGCGTTCCATATGGTCCGATCAACCCGCACCAGGGCTAACTTTTGACATGGTGCTTCAATGGGCGAGCGATGACCCAGTCAAAAATAGCTGGTTAGAACCTCTACTCACCTGGGAAATTCCAGATTGGCGGAAGGCTCGGAATCATTCCAATCAGCAGCGTCAACGCGAGCAAGCTGACATCAAAAATGAACGGAGCGTCAACCTGGCGACCAAGCTTTCTGAAATTCGATCAGGGCAAGCAAACGCTGCACTGATGGGCCAATTGGCTGGGGTTTGGTTGAATCAATACTCAGACACGCGTGGCGAGACACCGCTCGATCGGTTCAAGACCTACTGCGACAACTATGCCGATGTATTTGAGGCTGCGAAGGCTGGCATGCCAGCTTGCATCAAGCGCAGCGATCTTCCTTCAGTCAAGGAAATCATCGATCTAAATCTGAAACAGCAATCTCACTGGATTCGAGCTGCATGCCTTCTTGGTATGGAGCTGAGCTGGACGGAGAATCCAAGTGCCATCGATTTATTGGATAGCAGCACACTAGAGAAAATGGTCTGCTTCCGACTGACCGATGGCACTGAAACGCCCCCTGAGTGGTTCTTGCATTTGGTCAGCAATATGCCCGATCTCGTGTCAAAGGTGCTGATCACCTACGCAAGTGAAAGCTTCAAAGCTCAGAAGGAATACGTTGACGGGATCTATCCGTTGACTAGGAATGCGGCGTACGCGAAGGTCGCCCGCCTTTCTGTACCAGTTTTGCTTATCAGCTTCCCGACTCGAAACAAGTCCAATCAGCTCAATCAGCTCAATTCATTGCTGAGGTCTGCACTCAAGTATGAGATGCCCGAGCTCCCAGCCATCGTTGCAAAGAAGCTCAAGCTCAAATCCCTTGACCCGGCCCAAAGGGTGTACCTCCTCCTCACGGGGATGCTCATAGATCCAGAACAGTACGAGCAAAAGCTCTGGGATTTCGTTGGTGAGTCTTGGCAACGCATACAGCACATCTCCGACTTCCTAGGCAGCCGTCTAAGTGACTTGCCCATGGATTTCACTTTGAGTGCAAATACGTTTGGGAAGCTCATTGAAATTCAAACGCCGTTCGCAGAAGTCGATTGGCCAATGGGTGGTGGATCAGTTAGCCAAGCTATGAACCTAGGCGACCATGTCAAAGGACTCATCGGCAAGCTTACCGCCTTAGGTACCTCGGACAGCCTGGAAGAGATCAACCGACTTCTAGAGCTCACTACGCTTGAGAAAATCAAACGGCATCTGCTCAGCAGTAAACACGAGGTCATTCAGCGGCTGCGGGAAAACACGTTCTGTCACCCGAACCTGACCAACGTAGCTACGATCCTGAGTAACAAGTCTCCAATAGGTCCTGCTGATCTGCAGGCCATTGTGTTGGACCATTTGGATCAGATTGCAACAGATATTCGCGCCAGCAACAGCGATCTATTCCGCCAATTTTGGACAGAAGGCGCTGAGAATAAGCACAAGTCTGAAAACAGCTGCAGGGACGCACTCCTTGCCATGCTGAGAGGCCACCTCGAACCGCTTGGTATTGATAGTCAACCGGAGTTCGACTACGTCAATGACAAACGCGCGGACATCCGTGTCTCATATCGCAACTCGATTACTGTTCCCATAGAAATCAAAGGTGAATGGCACTCAGCGCTTTGGACGGCCGTGCAGGGTCAGATGATCCCGCAGTACACCACTCAAAAAGAAACCGAGGGAATCGGGATCTACTTGGTGCTATGGGTTGGAGGATCCGAACAGCCGCCAGCAAGGGACGGTGGCAAAAGACCTCTGACCTCAACTGAGCTCAAATTAAGACTTCACAGCCATCTTCCCAAAGACATTCAGCAGCAAATCGCAGTGCGCGTCGTCAACGTTACTCGACCTAATTGATCCGTCAACTTAAAAAATATTTGCTTGAATCGCCCTGGGTTTTGAGGAGTACGTCTTTCGGCGCGGAGGAGCGGGCCATGTTAAGAAAGACCCTACGCTAATTTTTCCGCAAACGTCAACATGGCTACGCCACGGCCCAAATATCTCAACAAGATGAGCTCGAGGACAGCATCTGCGCCATACCAAACGATAGCGTTTTGAACGAGTTTCTTTCCGAGGGGTCCGGCGGTTTCCAAGGGCAGTCCGAAGACCAAAAAGCTCGGCTCGACCATGGGGGCAAAGAAGCGCGAGGCGGTTAAAAACTTGACTTACGGCCAGAAGCACGCGTTCATTGGTTTTTACTCAAACGATGAAAAACCACCATGCAAGTCATTCACCTGGGTCAAAAAGAGCTGGCCGAACGTTGGCGGATGAGCGAGGCGACATTGGAGCGCTGGCGCAGCGACCGCATTGGCCCTGTATTTTTAAAAATTCGGGGCCGTGTGCTCTATCGGCATGTCGACATTGAGGCGTTTGAAGTGGCCAGCCTGAAAGGGACCTTTGTCGAGCACAGCAATCACGCGCTACTTGATGGACCGATGCCCACCAGCGCCCTCGTGCCACCGCCACAACATACAGGAATTTGACATGGATACGGTGCTGCTGACCACACAGCAACTGGCCACTCGGTTGGGTTTGGCACCGATCACGCTTCAGATCTGGCGAAAACAGGGGGTTGGCCTTCCGTTTGTCAAACAAGGTACTCGCGTGTTTTACCGGTTGGCGGATGTGCAGGACTACGAGCAACGCAACGTTGATTCGTTGTCTGCCTGGCTTTTGGGCAGTGACCGGCCACTGCCGGAAATGGAGGCCTTGGTGCGCGCGGCCAATCTACCACTGCAAAAAATCCGTCAGCGCATTGCCAATACGCCAGAAATTGTCGGTGACGCGGTGTCGCCATTACCGCAACAGCATCTGCAACCGGCGGATTCCGCTGAATCACCAGAGCCTGAGCCAACAGAACCCTCTGCTAACTCGGACTGGCAGCCTCAGGTGCCACCGGAACATCCTTCCCACAGAAGCTCAATCAATGCCGGGCAACCTTTAGTGCACCCGATGGACTGGCGCAGGCTTTCATCATTGGCAGCGATTTCGTCGCCAACCAACCCAGCGCGCTGGTGCTGGGCGACAACATTTTTCACGGTCATGACCTGCCCAAGCAGCTGGCCAACGCCAACGCTCGCCCCACGGGCGCCAGTGTGTTTGCCTACCATGTGCACGACCCGGAGCGCTATGGCGTGGTGGCGTTTGATGCGCAGCAACGCGCCATCAGCATTGAAGAAAAGCCCCTGCAACCAAAGAGCAACTACGCAGTCACCGGTCTGTATTTTTATGACCAACAGGTGTGCGACATTGCTGCCGACATTCAGCCTTCGCCACGCGGCGAGCTGGAAATCACCGATGTGAACCGGCGTTACCTGGAGTTGGGCCAATTAAATGTCGAGATCATGGGCCGGGGCTACGCTTGGCTGGACACCGGCACCCACGACAGCCTGCTGGACGCCGCCAGCTTCATCTGCACCCTGCAAAAGCGCCAGGGCCTGCAGGTGTGCTGCCCCGAAGAGATTGCCTTTGCCCAGAAGTGGATTGACGCCGCGCAGATTCAGAAGCTGGCGGCACCACTGGCGAAGAACGGCTACGGGCGGTACCTGCTTGGGCTGATCAAATAAACTGCATCTCCTCTACCCGACTTGCTACATGCCCTACACAGTAACCCCCACCGCCCTACCTGAAGTGCTAATTCTCGAACCCAAGGTGTTTGGCGACTCCCGTGGTTTCTTTTTTGAAAGCTTCAACCAGCGCGACTTCGCCGAGGTCACCGGTCTCGATGTGCAGTTTGTGCAAGACAACCACAGCCGCTCGGTCAAGGGCGTGTTGCGTGGCTTGCACTACCAAATTCAGCACCCCCAGGGCAAGCTGGTGCGGGTCACGCAAGGCGAGGTGTTTGACGTGGCGGCGGACCTGCGCCGCAGTTCGCCGAACTTTGGCAAATGGGTGGGCGTGGTGCTGTCAGCCGACAACCATCGCCAACTGTGGGTGCCGCCAGGTTTTGCCCACGGCTTTGTGGTGACTAGCGACAGCGCCGAGTTTTTGTACAAGACCACCGACTATTGGTACCCCGAGTTTGAACGCAGCCTGCTGTGGAACGACCAGACGGTGGGCGTAGTCTGGCCCATTGATGGCTTGCCGCAATTAGCGGCCAAAGATGTTGCAGGCAAAACGCTGGCGGAGGCTGAAGTTTTTATGAATGATTTAGGGGGTGTAGCGCACATCTGGCATGCATGAGTAGCTACGTTATTTAGTCGACCCTGAAAAATTCACTTTTCAGGCCAAGGCCCAGTTCATAGAACCAGGCTTGAGTGGTTGTGACATAAAAATCTGTCGCAATTGTCGACCAATTTCCTCTAAACCGGCCACCTGCAGCAGGCGCAATAAAAGGTCGATTCCTTTCTTTACGATCATGCGCAGCAGCCAGCGGATGTTGAAGCCCGCAGCGCACAACACAGCATGCAAACTGTCGCCAAGTGAGCCTTTCAAATGGCACTTGTTCATCCGGTGGTCCGCCTTCAAGTGGCCAATGATGGGTTCGATCGCTTGTCGTCTTTTGAGTTTAGGTGGCGACACTCGGAAGTGTTCATCGCATCGTATGAATTCGTAAAATCCAATCTACGGGGCAAGTAAAGCAATTTCTGCCTGCCGCCGTGCCACCAAGCCCGGCAAAACCCGGCCACCGCCATGAACCCATTTGCGCAGCTCCAGCGCGGCACCGGCCCAATCCATCTGGTTGATGCGTCGGCGCAGGGTTGAAGTCTGCAGCCGCCCGGCACCCAGGTTGAAGGTGAAATCAACAATGGCCGCAAGCCGCCCCTCCGACTCAGTTGCCAGCACCGGACAGTAGCGCAGCGTGGCCTTCAGCGCGTCGGCCATGTCAGCAGCAAGATAAACCTCGCCCTCTTCCATGGTGATCGGCAGATGCTTGGCATCGCAAAGATGGCCGTAACCGATGGTCCAAAACCCTGCCGGACATACATACGGATAAGCGCGGTCAGGATCTGACTTGGGTACCCGGCAGAACCCCTCGAACCGCTTGGCCAAGTCGATCGCCGACTGCGGCACTTCGATCACGGCCGACCCTTGTCAAAAACGCGGCCCAAGAACCAGAAGTTCAGCACCCCGGCCCAGAGCGCCTGATCGGCCTCAGTCCATGCGTGCAGAACTGCCGTACCCCAGTCGGCACCGGCAGACAAAGCCGCAGCAAAGGCCGCTGTCTTTGCCGCACAGTACAGCGCCATGAACCAGTAGGTGATCACTGGGCGCACAGTGCTGGAAAGTGCATCGGCCCAAGCCACCCCAGTTTTTTCGCCCTGAGTGCGCACGGCATCGCGCAGGGTTTCAATTGCGCCGGTGTTCCAAGCGCCGTCGGCAGCCGCGCCTATCTCGGACATGCGCTGGGCACCACGCAGTTTCTCGAACTCCAGCGCCTTGTCCTGCATAGCCAATTCATGGCCACGCTCGCCTTGGCGGTCGAACCATTTCAGGACCTC
>Ga0214919_10004788_pt1 | contig 19539 bp, 12 predicted proteins | sample LL1503_MetaG_FD_177994 | JGI IMG/M metagenome (GOLD analysis project Ga0214919, IMG submission 177994) | Freshwater microbial communities from Lake Lanier, Atlanta, Georgia, United States - LL-1503 | ecosystem: Environmental > Aquatic > Freshwater > Lake | place: USA: Georgia | collected...
ACAAAAGAAAAAACCACCTATGAAACAAATCATAAGTGGTTGATTTTCAAGTGGGCCCACCAGGGCATGATCCTGGGACCCCCTGATTATGAGTCAGGTAAAGGCCCAAATGGGGGTTTTTAGCCAAAGTCAAAAATAGTGTTGAAAATCAGCTAGTTGTGTTATTTTCAAAGATAATATTGGTCTTTTTTTTCGAATTTTTCCCCTATTTTTGTGGTGCAAATTGTGGTGCAAATTTATTTGTGGTGCAAATTTTGGTGCAAATTTCAAGCCCCCTGATCATATGATTAAACCGACCTTAACCTACTTTTTTGATACCCGCCGTCAGTTGTCGGATGGTAAATTTCCGCTTAAGCTAACTGTATATTATGCAGGTCAAAAAAAGCGGTATAAGACACCTTTCAAAACATCTTCAGATGGTTTTGATAAATTATTCGCCGAAAACGTAAGAAGCGAAGCATTTAAACTTTTCAAAAGAGTAACTACCAGGTGGATGGATGAACAAACACAAATGGCCGAAGCAATCAACCCATTCTCCTTTGCTGAATTTGAAGAAAAATTTTACGCAGACAAAATAAAAGCGCAGAAGATTCAGTTAAACGATACGGTAAAGTCCATCTATGATAAACACATTGCAATGTTAAAAGAGGAGGGTAGAATTTCAACTGCTAATTCTTATACCGATTCGCTAACATCCGTTTTATCCTATAAGAAGAGTCTTAAAATATCTCAGGTGAATTTTGACTTCCTTAATGCTTATGAAAAATGGATGGTTGAAAAGGGAAGGTCATTAACAACAGTAGGAATGTATTTAAGAGCCCTAAGAACTATTTATAATATTGCTATTGAGAATGAGCTGATAGATGCTTCTAAGTATCCTTTTAGAAAATACACGATCCCTTCACCACAAAAAAATAGCCGTACACTAAAAAAGGAGGAGATAAAAAAAGTGCTTTCCCATAAGCCGAAGAATGACTTTGATGCAAAGGCGCTTGATTTTTGGACTTTTAGTTTTATGTCAAATGGAATGAACTTTAGGGACATTGCATTATTAAAGCATCAAAACATAGTAGGAGACTTTATTGAATTTAGAAGGTCCAAAACACAAAGGATACTAAAGAACAATTCTCTACCCATTTTAGTACCAGTGAGTGATATGATTGATAAAATCATAAAGAAGAGAAAAGGACCATCTACTAAAAAGGAGGACTACATATTTCCGATACTTGAAAATGGACTTACGCCATTAGAGATGGATAACCGAATCCGTACTTTTATTAGGAATACAAATAAGCGCTTAGTGAAGATTGGGGAGGAGTTAGGCTTAACCATGAAAATGACTAGCTATGTTGCAAGACACTGCTTTGCCACCATCCAAAAAAACAATAACGCCCCTTTGGCATATATTTCAGAAGCATTAGGGCACTCCAATTTAAAAACCACCCAAAACTACTTTGGTAGATTTGAGGATGAAGGATTGAAGGTCTTCCATAGTGGATTGATGGAGGGGTTAGTGGATTAGAAGAGCTATTTTATATGTAATATAAATTGTATATTTATTTTAGTATACCTAATAAATAGTAATAAACTAAATTGGGAATATAAGTTGTTACTATTTTTTATTAAGGAAGTAATAATATTTAATATCTAAATATGAATATTAATTTTATTCATTTCAATAAAGAGGGGACTAAAATTTCAACATTTATTAAGAATATATGAAAAAACTAATAATACTTAATTGTATTCTATTTTCGACAATTTTCTCATTCTCGCAAGTTGTTATCAAGATGAAAAAGCATAATGGTGTTAATACAATACCATGTAAAGTAAATGGACTAAATCTTTCGTTTATTTTTGATACAGGGGCTTCTGATGTTTCAATTTCTCTTACAGAGGCCTCATTCATGTATAAGAATGGGTTTTTAAAAAGCTCTGATTTCCTTGGGAAAGCAAAATTTTCAGATGCTACTGGGAAAATATCAGAAGGTATTGTGATAAACCTTAGAGAAATACAAATTCAGGGAATAAAAATCTACAATGTTCGAGCCTCAATAGTTAAAAAAGCTAATGCGCCACTACTTTTGGGTCAGTCAGCAATAAGCAAACTTGGTAGAATAGAATTCAACTTAAAAGAAAATATTTTAATCATACATAATGAAAAAAAACAAATAAGCAAACCTATATCAGCAAGTAAAAATACAAATAAGCAAGTTAAAAAAATACCTATTAAAAAGAAAAGCTCAATTTCATCTAAAAAAAAATACAATAAAAATAAGCAGATAATTAAAAAACCTACCAAAAACAAAACTGTTAAAACACCTCAAAAAAACAAAAAATCAAAAGGGAAAAATATAAAGTAATTTCAATCATATGTATAATTTATTAAAAATAAGCATTACAGAAATGAAAAAAATACGTTTAATAATTCTTTTTTCTTTCTTGTTATTAGCGTATTTAGTTAATGCGCAAAAAATAGATAAAATTGTTTATAAAAAAATTTACACATCTTACTATTCATATGATTTACATGCACCACTTTATGTCGTATATAAATTATATAAAGGAGGTGGGAGTGCAAAAAGGTCAAATTTCTTCGAAGAATATGGAACGGCTAAATCAAGAGATTATAAAAAGTCTGGATATGATAGAGGGCACTTGGTAAGTGCTGAAGATTTTGCTTTTAATCAAACCTATGAGAAACTAACATTCTCTTATTATAATTGTTTCCCACAAAGCTCAAAACTAAATAAAGGACCATGGAAGTCATGGGAATATAAAATAAGGCAAGAAAGTCAAAAATGGCCACTTAAAATTTATGTAGGGGCGATTTATTCGGATAAAAAATTAAATAATAGAGTATCCGTACCTAAATATTGCTGGAAAGTAGTTTACAATCTAAAAACTAAGCTTATTATGCATGTTTTGTTATTTGAAAATGATGGTAAAGCAAGTGCGGTTAGAGTGAATTTATCAGAACTTAAGCAAATGCTTGGATATCAAGTAGATTTTAACATGAATTAACATTAAACTTATTCAAGTTCCATTGTCCAATTTTATTTTAGTAATATAAGATATTTTTTTTATATTACATTTCGATTATTTAATTCAAATATACTAGAAATTATGCGGGGATTTAATTTGCCAATAACTATTGAATCAAGGAAAATAATCTATTTAGATCTTCAGGAAAATTCAAATTTTAATGAAGATGATATATTTATTGTTAATGCTCCGGAAAGTTTTCAGCAATACAATATTATATCAATAGATAAAGATAAAATCTTACAATCAATAACAGAAAATGAAGATGATATACCCTTGTCTGATTTAAAATTTAGTGTTACAAGACATTCTATAAGTACTTTATCTATAGAATTGAATCTAAATGAATCATTAGAATTAAATTATAAAGATGAAAATAGTGAACTTGATTTAGCATCTGTAGAAACTGATGATGATTTTAGAATTAATGTAAAAGGGTCACAAGATCAAAATGCATCTCCAATTGAAATCCTTTTTAAATTTTTAGGCAAAAACGACAAAATATATTCAAGATCAATTAAAATTTATGTAATACAAAAGTCAAAAATATATTTTGCTGGGTTAGATTTTGGCTCTGAGGCCTCTCAAATTATAGAAGGAAGATATAGTTTAAATAATATTGAACCTAATTTTGTAGACCTGTTTGGAAATATTAAAAAAAATGCCGAAACTATATATAGAATTACAGATAATAATGATTTTGAACAGTATGAAAAAGAGGCTGGACATAAATTATTTAAGTCGATTTTTTATACTAAAAGAAAAATTAAAGTATCCGAAAAAGATCGACCCTTTAAAAATTCTTTAAAAATTCTTACAACAGTTAATGATAAAGAAGATATAGCAAAATTTAATAAGGAGAATCAACAAATTCCTAATCTCAAACTTATACATAATAGTACATTTGCTGAGTCTATAAAATTTGACATGAGTTTTCCTAGTCAATCAACGGTGCAAAATAAGAGCTTGACTACTGTGCATAAGGAAGTCTATGCTGAATTATTAGATGAAATGCTCACATCATTTTTAAAAAACCAAATCACAGAAGCAGTCTATGTAAGATTTACTGTTTTAGTCCCTAATATTTATACAATCGAAGAAATTAATAATACTAAAAGTATCATAAGAAGAGTTTTTAATCAATTTAATTTAAATTCTTCTTATATTTTAGGACTTGAAATAACAAGCATCAGTGAAAGTGACGCTGCTTTTTTAGGATGTAATGGTTACTTAAACCCTGTAAAGGGGAATGCATTTTATCTATGTATAGATTGTGGCAAGGGTACTACAGATTTTTCGATAATTAGTTCACATAATTCATTGGAATTTGTTCCAATTTATCGAAATGGATTCGCTGGAGCTGGAAATTTAATCAGTTATGGTATATTCGAATCAATCAAATATTTTTTTTATAATGAATTTGATTTAACATCCGATTCTAAAAAAAATTTAGAAATTTTCCTTGATAAAAATTTAAAAATGGGAGAAAATTTTATTTATAAATTATATAGTATAATTGAAGACTTTAAAAAACATTATAATACATCTTTATCGGATATAGAAATTGATAGTCATTGGAAAAATGCTAAAAGTACGAATCTAACTTTTGAAAAATTATTTTCACAAGATGGTAATTTAATTAGAACCGGAGATTTTTTTGCTGTATTACGTGAAGTAAAATATATAAAAGATTGGGGAAATTTTATTGACGCAGCATATATAGATATTGCAAACGAAATTGAAAAAAATATTACAAATGTTATTGATAATTTATCAAAAAATAACACTAAATTAAATTTTTCTGCAGTTTTAATGACTGGGAGAGGATTCTTATTTAACCCTTTCTCGGACTTTTTAATAAAAAAATTAAAAAGTAATAAACATTTTAAAAACGCTAATATTATAAATCATAAAAGCAATAATATTGATTTAAAAGAAATTTGTTTACAAGGAATTTTTGCTCGGAATATCAAAATTCATAACGATTTAGTTAATACACCGATTGAAATTAATAGTAATAATTTCGATCAAATTAAAAAAGTGCCTACTTCGTTTATTTCAATATTCAAAAACAGTATATCTTCCTTTTTCAATTGGGATAATTTTATTGGAACTGAAGATTACAATTTAGAATCAAATTCTTTAGATATAATACAAAATGACATATCTAAAATTAGATTCTTAATTGGGGGTAAAATATTTGTTCCTGATATATATTCACTTTTATTCACAGTAAAAAAACTTAATTACGCAAAAGTAATATGTTCAAGAGATGGATTTTATTTAATTGGCGACAATAACGGAAAGAAAATCATCCTGCCATTAGTACAAACAACAACTTCAATAAATTCACCTCAAATTCAAAACAGGGTTCAAAAGTCATTATTTCCTGTCTATTACTCTAGTAAAATTTAAAAATATATGAAATATAAAATTCTTTTTTTAATATTATTTGGGTTCATAAATTCATATGCTCAAGTTAAAGATTCTGTTACAATTGACTCGATAAACGGTATTAGTAGACAAATTACATTTGTAAAAATTATAAAAAATTCTAAAAAATTACTCAGAATAACTTCCGAAAAAATAGATAATGAGAAAAATGACACTATAAATATTCCAATCCCCAAAGGCGATACTACCACAAAATTTATTTTAAATGATTCAAATTTTATCAATTATCTTTCTGATACCAATTTATTCTCAGATTCTAGTATCCTTGTTGCTAAGCTAGAGTCATTATCATTAAAATCCTTGACTAATTATAAATTCTACCCGAATATAACCCAAACGGAACAACCACCACCACCACCACCAGTGTCTACAATATTTGAGCAATTGATAAACTTTATTGTTAATAATTCTACAATTATTATATTTTCTTTTTTGAATCTAATCCTTATATTTCTTTTAATAATTTACATTATTAAATTTAAAAAACTTAAAGATGATTATTTTTTATTAACTGATTCACAAAAAGTAAATGAACTATTTAAAAATTATAATTTACGTTTCAAAAATAATAGTCTAAAAGATAAGATCGATGAAATCTATAAACAATATATTATTGTATTAGATGAAAGCAAAAAAAAGGATTCACAGTTAGTAGAATTAAATAAACTAAACCTTGAAATACAAAATCAAAAGGATAAGATTGGCTTGACTATCAAAGATATAGCTGAAAAATTATTAATATCCCAAAATAATGAAAATGAAAATTTAGTAAATATAAAAAGTTTAGAATCATCAATTGAGTCCCTAAAAATTAAATTCGAAGCAGAGAAAAAGTCACAAAAAGACGTACAATTTATCTCCTCATTGTTATTAAAAAGGTTTAATCATAAATCAATTGAAATTCAAGAACTAGCTTCACAAGAAAGTTTAGATGAAGCAAAAAAATCATTTATTAAAGCTTTAATTTTTATGACTTTTCAATCTATAAGTTTAATAAAAAAAATAAATCAATTTGATACTAACGATGATACTATGAATTCAGATTTATTATTAGATAAACCGGTAAAAGCTAACAACATTATTATAAATAATGTACAATATAATCAAGTAGACCATCTTGTATATGTAACATTAAAATTATTTAAGGATTACAAAATTACAGGCATAAATGATGTCTTTTTCAATGGCGATGCAATAAATGAAAAATCATAAAACATATAAATTAAAGTGCCAATAATAAATATTTTATTTTTAGTAGGAATAGTATTTATAATACTGTTTTATTTTTACGTTTTTAATTCTAATAACGAGAGGAAACAGACAGATTTAAAATTTGTAAATATATCTAAACGTATTTCTGTTTCATTATTTTTTATACTATTCCTTATCTCACTATATGTATTAAAGCAGTATCAAAATCCTAATAATAATTCTCCTTACTTTAAAAATACAAATCATTTCGCGATTTCTAACTACGCTATTGCTTTCAATAATGAAATAACCTTATATGGAGATTCCATGAGAGCTATCTGGAATAGCGAAACTAATGGTGAGATGAAATTAAATATTATACAAAATGACATAAACCTTAATTTTAATGACTTTTCAATTCCTGTTTTTAAAATTGATAGTGCCAAAAAAACGACTTTACTTAATCCAAGATATACTAATGCAGTAATTGACAATGGTTTTAAGCTTACTAATGATATTAATACCTTAGAGTGTATTAAGTATACAAGTAATATAGACAACATATATAACTTACAATTTAAATTTTCAACTACTGATACTAATCTTAACCAAAAGATTTTATATAAATATTTTATCATTAACAATGTTAAAATACAAAGAGGTATCACGCTTTTAAATTTGTTTAAAAAATCAATAGCTAGTAATTCTATTTCAGATTTTGAAATAGAACAAAATATTTTTTTTAAAATAAAAAATAAAATAAATAATTTATCAAATATCAAAAAGATTCGAGATGATAATTTAAAATATTTTTTAAATTGGCTTGAAAATGAAGATTTAGCTACTTCTTTCTTTTTAACAAATAATTCTGTTTCAAATATTAAACCAACACTACAATATTACCCAAATCAAAACTCTTTTAACACATATTTTCTCAAGATTAATAATAAAAAAATAAAACCATTAGTAAATATTACTTCTAATATTCCATTAAACAACCAAATATTTATCGGTTTAGAAAATTACAGATTTCCCTTTTTAATTAGATCTTTAACAGAGGAAGAAAATCATTTTGCATCAGATTACAAAAATGTGTTGGAATACAAATATTATGACTTCAAACCTTTAAATAATAATTACAGTGATACAGTATTATTGAATAGTGTCGAACTAAAATTTTTAAAAAATACTAATGATGACATCATTAATTCTAACATTAGAGAAGGGTTTGTTTTTCACAATAATATGAATTCAAATCAGTTCAATAATTATGATGCTTATATTAAGTTTTATAATAACAAACCTAATAATATTTTAAATTATGAGATACTTACAAATAATAATTTTAAAAAAGATTCTACTAATAATGATTACTTCTCAATAATAAGTAATAACCAAAAACAGTCATATTTATTTAAAATAAAAGACTTTTCGAAAAATAACTTTTCATATCTACATATTGCTTTTTATCTTTTAATTATTTTCCTTTTATTTATTTATATAATAATTTTTCTACCTGGTAAAAATTTAATTTTTATCGAAACACCATTATATTTCATTATTTATATGTTCATGACATATAGATTTCTTTTATTATGGCGAGTTGCAACATTCCCACCCACAAATAATATATCAAATAATGAGTTAGATACCCTGTTAAATTTTGACCTAAAATTACCTTATTTATATAATTACTTACCACCCTCATTAATGATACCAATATCATTAATTTTTGTAATTATATTTTCTATTATTATAATTACAATTAGAAAAGGGCTTTTCGCAAAACTATTACATTTAAATAATGGTATAATTACTAAAAATATTTTCAAATTTTTTCGTTCTTTAAATATTAATTTATTTAAAAAAAATTATCTAAGATTTCATATATTAATTTTATTTATTTCTTCATTTATAATTTCCTTAAATGTTGAAATACTCATAAGAATATTTAGCATTTTAATACCCATATTAAGTTATTTCATATTTGAACAAAAAATATATAATCAAAATATTCTTATCACCTATAAACTAGCTAGTCCAAAAAATACTATTTTAAAATATTTATTTAATTTTTTTACAATCTGGATTAAAACACCAGTATTTTATCTTTCTACTTTAACCTTTTTGTTTCTATTTATTCATGATCGAGGTTTTGCTATTTTATTTATTTTCTATTTATTATTAAAGAACATAATTATAAATTTTGCTCTAATTACACGCCCCCCTTATAACTCTAAAAGCAACTTTTACTTAAACCCTGCAAATTATTTTATATTTGGTTTTATTTTTCTATTCGCCTACTTATTTTTCTTAAATTATAAACCTGCATTTAGTTTATTTATAGACTATAAAATTGTATTTTTTGTTTTTCTTATTATTTTAATTACTAGCATAATTTATATATCACACTACAGGAAAATAATTATTTGGATAATTTCCATGATTTTTATTTTTACAATTGTATTGTCACATAATTTTATTAATAATTTCTTTGATACTCAATTAAAAAATGTTAAATATAGAACTCAAATTTTATATACACCATTAGAGGAAATTTTATTTAACCAAGAATATTCTAGTAATAATGAAACTAAACTTTTACAAACAGCACAAAATCAATGGTACATTAATAGTTATATTAATCCTGAGAAATTAGATTATAAAACTAACTATATCAATTTTAGACCACATTTTAAAACTGGTGTAGATTATAGTACTCAAACTAGAGATCTAGTCTTACCAAGATATGTTATTTCAGAATTTGGTCATAGTACCGTAATATTTTTATTACTATTATTATTAATTCCCATTATATTATATATACCATCCTATAAAATTACAACTATAAGGAAAAATGAATATTTATCACTAACTAGTTTTTATGCTTTAATATTTATTTTTACATTATCACTTTTTGTCTGGTTAACAGCAACAAATAGACTTGTTTTCTTTGGTCAAGATTTCCCTTTTTTAAGTTTGACAAGCAGATTAAGTGTGTTGTTACCATTATCTTTAATATTGCTAGTTTTATTATCAGACCCAATCATTAAATTAAACATCAATTTCAATTTAAGACAACGCTTAATCCCTTTAGGCTTATTTATTTTGTTTTTATTTATTAACATTATTATAGCAGTAAAAAAATCAAATTATTTAAAAGAAGATAAGTTTAGAATAAATTTTAAAAATGTAGAAATTAATTTAGATGAAAAGATTAATAAGATATTGTATAGAATACAAGAACAACCAGACCCTTTATTGACATTTGAAAATTACGAAATCTCTAATAAATTAATAAAATCTAAAATTAATAACATTATTACAGCTTTAAGTACTGATACAGAATTCTTACATTTACAAGATACTTTTACTATTTATGAAAAAACAATGATTAAAAGTCTTTTTGAAAAACCAGCAGATGGATTTGAAATTTCAAATCCACTAACATATAAATTTAATGAAGGTAGACTCATTCTATCTTTTAATCAAAGTTGGCATTTAGAGTTACCAGTTTATAATATTGATAAAGTTTGGAAAGCTGATATACTAGCAAACAATTATGCTACAAATACCAAACAAAATTTTATTGAAATCACTAATGAATTTACAAAAGATGGTGGAGATATTTTAACAATACCATCAAGTTATCTAATAGAAGAATCTAATAATTTAGGCATTCTTAATCTTAACACAAAAAATGCAGTTGCAAGTCCATATGCAAAAATTAAATCTAGAGTAATTAATAAAAACAACAAAACTTTAACGACATCTGATACTAAAACATTTTCGCAAATTTTACAAAAAAATTCAATCTATATTATTAATATTGATGATAATAACTACCAAATAAAACCATTTTTAACAAATTCTGATAAATATTTTGCACAATCATTTAATATAAATGGCTACCAGAAATTAATATATCCATTAGAATCAAAATATTTTTGGATTAAGAATTGGGCAAATTACATTCAAGATTACAAACAATCACAGAATGATTTAAATTCTGATTATACTATTAATCTAGATTATGAATTAACAAAGGAAATATCCAAGTATTTACATGAGAAAAGAAATGATTTGTTAACAAAAAATAAGGAAATGACACTTTCTGCTATCGCTGCAGATGGAAATGGTAGAATTACATTACTTATAGATTATGCTAATCAAAGACCAATTATAAACCCTAATGATGAACTACAATATATTGACGAAATAAATAAAGATTATTTTGATATCAATCCTAAAGAACAAAGGTTAAAATGGGGGAATATTAATCTTTTGAGAATGGATATTGGCCCTGGTTCATCAGTTAAGCCTTTAATTGCTTCTACAATTGCATCTCAACTAAATCTTGATTGGCAAAATATAAATGTAAATGGAGACAATGCACTTAAATCAGCAATTAAAGGTAACAAACTAATAAATAAATTTGCAGGATTGTCAATGAAGCCTTATTGGGATTTAGAAAAACATGATGAAAGAGATATAAATTTTGTTACATATTTATCCAAATCCGATAACATATATCATTCTGTTTTAATTTTTTTAGGTTCTTATAAAAAAGATGATTTTAAATTAAACAATAATTATAGTTTAAATAATATTCTTGATAATACCCCATATGATACTTTATCTAATTATCCAATTTTAAAAATTAATGGGCAGACAAAATATTTGCCAAGTATTAAGAATTTGAATAAGACATGGCCGTATACTTATATAAATAACAATAATAACAATAATACATATTTTGCAAGTAATAATTCCCTATTGGCAACTGGTATAAATAATAATTTAAAATTAAAGTTCGAACCAAGTAATGTTTATAATAATACTACTGTTTACACATCTAATTTTACTTCTTTTTATGATTCTAATTATAAAAATTGGGTATGGTCATTCCCCGAAGAATCATATTTTAGAAATAAACTGAGAAGTGACAAAAATAAAAGAACTAATTTTGATAAAGCTATAAGAAATACGGCACTTGGGGGTGAGCCTTTTCAGGTCACTCCTTTTTCTATTTTAGAAATGTATGGTAAATTAATTTCACAGAATAGTAGATATTCTCTAAAAATTGATGGAACAATTACAGATACACCAATTGCTTGGAATATAGATATTCAAACATGGAAAAATAAAAATTCTTTTCATACATTTTTAAGTGATAATGTTTTTAAAGGCATGAAAGAATCAGCCATCGGCGAGGGGACCGCAAGTGTCTGGCTATCTAAAATTTTTAATAAAGATGATAATAAAAAATATTTTATATATGCAAAAACTGGAACATCTGGTAGTAAAAAAGATAATTCATCTTCTAGGAGATTAATAGTTCTAATTACTAAATTTCCGATAAATCCCGACAACATCACAAAAAACAAATTCTATAATGTTTATTTTACATACAATAAAATACATTATAGAAATAGTGAGAATGATATATGGTATTATCCCTATACACAAGATATAATAAGAAATATTATTAATTCCGAATCATTTAAACAATATATGCAATAATGGTTAAAAAAAATACTCATAATAGCAATAGAATATTGTTTCTAATATCTTTAACATTGACTTCAGCAGTATTTGCAATTTTATTTTTTCAGAACATAAATAATGATGAAAATAAAATTGTGGAAATTAGCAATATAAATGATATTCCAATGATTAATATTAGAAGGGATTCTTTGATTTCACTACTAAATGTTTATAATGAAAAAGAAAATAGCATGAAAATAGATTCATCAAATAGCACTTCATTGATAATTACCTTTGATAATATTACTGACCCTGAAGCATTTTTTAATTACAAAAAAAATCTCATAGTTAAAGATTATAATGGTTTTACTCTAAATGTAGATTATAGTAAGCTTTCTTTAATTTGTACCTTACCTATAAAAAAATTTAGCAACATGATGGGTGTAGTCATTCCTTCTGATATTTTATATTCAATTGCCAAAGATAAAGCTATACTAAAAAACTAATAAATTAGAAAACAAACGTTATGGATTATTCTATTAAAATAAGTAAAATAAAAAAATCTAAGATTAATAATCTTATAATTTCGATTAATATAGTCAAACCTAATAGTGTTTCAGATACAAATCAACTCTATAATAGATGGATGAATGCGAGTAAAAATGAAAGGGAAAACTTTATTTTAAGTTTTTTTAGTTCTAGAATATTTACTGAATTAGAGTTAAAAAAAATATACCAATTAACAACTAAATTAGTAATCCCATGGAAGAAAGTTTTCTATTTATTAATTACTATTTTAATAATATTTATTTCATCGAAAGCTTATTTATATAACAAATTGGACAGAGTATATTATATAGGGTCATCAAAAACTATAAATCCTATCAGTAATTCTACATTTATTGTAAATCCAAAACTAGAAAAAGAAAATATTTTCTATAGTACGATTATATCAAGCAAAAAATCCTTTTTAAAAATCAATGATGTTGAAAATAATTTATTAATTCAAGAAGATAATTTTATTAAATGGATTTTTGGTAATACAGATAGCCTCAAAGTAGATTCAGTTGATTTTGTACAATCTAAAATCCAATATTATAAATATATTGAAATATTTCAACCAATAATTAATCACAAAGATTTTAAAATACTATCATCTTTAGATAGAAAAGCAGTTTTTAATTTTATTAAAAAAAATAACAATATTCAAAGTGTATCGTATGATTTAGCTAATGAAATAGACTCAATTCAGTTACCCGGCTTTAGTATTATAGCAAAAAACTTTGATTATAATACAAAAGAATATCTAATTTTTATTAGATTTAAATTATTAAATAATGAAAATAAAAATTATACTATTAAATACAAAAATTTTGACCAACCTAATTATACAAGACTTATTCCAACTGGAAAAACAAACCCCCTAGATAATTTAATTTATTACAAACCGATACCAAATACATTAGAGATAGATGTTTATGAGATAAAAGGAAAAAGAAACTATAAAATATATTCCAATAGCCCAGATGAATTAATCCCACAAGAGTAATGAAAAAATATCTTATTATATCAATTTTTTTTAATTCATTTTTAAATATTGCTATTGCGCAAACAAATAATAGTTGGGCCTATATTATAAACGACCCCAAAAAATATACTTACAAAATACAAGCTAAATTAATTGAATCAACAAATTCTTTATCATCATCTTGTAAAACACAAAAATGGATATATCAATTTAAAAAATTCGGAGTAATTGAAAAAAATGCAGTACTAAAATGGAATTATAAATTTACGAAAATGAATTGTCCATCTAAAATAATTACTAAAGATGCAATTCAAGAAATTATTTTTCAAATTCCAAAAGGTTCTACTGAAATTAATGGACATATTCTAATAGAAAATGTTCTTTCACTTGACACAACAGAATTAATTGCTAATGCCCCTTCCGTAATTTACTTTAATGATCCACCTAGTAATTTTTCAATCAATGGTCCAAGAAATAGTGTATGGCAGGGTGATTTAATTAATATGGAAGTTGCTACAAATGATAATTCACCAATAACTATTTGGGAGTGGTATAAAGATAATAAAGGGAAAAAGGAATTTTTAGGTACTGGCAAGATATTGCGAGATAAACCTATAAGTAATACCAAATATTACTTATGTTCAAATGTTGGAGGATTTAAATCTTCATTTAAGGAATTCAATCTGACAGTTACAGCAAGACCAGACCCGCCTTCTAATTTCACTTTTTTTGGCACACATATTATGACTGATATTGAAACAAGCTCTATAGTCATTACACCTAATACCACACTCGATAATGTTAAATGGTTATGGTATAAAGGACAAGATACAAAACCTTTTTTTGAAGGGGATGTCTTAATTATAGACAAACCAACGTTATTATTAACTCCAAAAACAAATAATATCAATCTTAAAGTTCAATCTGAATATTATGGAAAGAAATCTATTTTTAAGACCTTTGATATAAAGGTCAATATTTTACCTGAACCACCATCTAATTTTAAAATAATATTACCTAGTGTAGTAAACGATAATGATTTAGTATGGTTAAAAGCATACACCCCAAGCAAAATAGATAATATTTTATGGGTTTGGTCTGGCCCTTATATTATTAAAACACAAAACGACAGTATTTTAATAAAGCCAGAGGAAACATCAATTTATGAATTAAAGGCAAATTTAAATGGTAAAATTTCTAAAACCATATCTTCAAAATTATTTGTAAACCAAAAATCGGCAATACCCAAAATTGATGGAATTCTTTCTAAATGTGAAGATGATATAATTGGGAAAAAATATTCCATTATTGGAGGTAAATTAGGCTCTAAATCTAAAAACTGGGTCTGGTATGAAAAAACTAATAATTTTTCTGTAAAATTGGGTATTGGGAAAGATTTTATACTTAATCCAAAAAAGACAACAAAATATTTTGTAACTCCCGATAATAACCCTGAAACAATAAAAGAATTTGAAATAACTGTTAATACATTACCTAAGCTACCTATAAGTATTTCAGGTGAAGATGAATCTTGCTTAAATGATTTAATTCAATTGTATCCAAGTGAATTAAATTATAAATTAAAGTATATATGGACTATAGAAAATTTAAATAATAAATATGACAAGTACAATACTGAATCAGATAGCCTAAGTTTCTTTTTAAATCAAGATAAAAGAGTTACTCTTAAAGTAAAAGATGATTATTGTATCTCAAATATATCTATTTCTAAAGTTATTAAAATTTATCCGAATAGCTCATTGCCTAATCAAATCTATATTTCATCTAATACTAAATTAGATAATGTTAATTTATATGGTGGCAAGCTTTCAAAAAAATCAGAATGGGCTTGGTATGATAAAGACAATAATCTAATTGAACGAACAAAATCGACCGCTATACGTTATAAATTTACAAAAAGAAACAATATACTTTTTGTTAGAGCAGAGGGACCTTGTGATACAACAGAATTCAAAACTTTTACTAATGAAAGAAATGCTCCACCTCAAACTGGAAATAAACCTAATTTTTTAGGCATTGGAACTTTTACTAATGATAAGTTTAATACTAATAATTTGATGCTTACTTTGGGGGTTAAAAAAATGTACTTCAGGTTTAAAACTAATTACGAATATCTGTTAAATAAAAGTAGTTACGATAATTCGTATAACGGACAAGCATTAGAAAATAATGAATCCAATATTTATAATTATCCATCTAATACTAATACATTTTATTCATTTACGCAAGATTATGTAAGTAGCAGATTAAGTATTACTGCAGGTTTTATGTTAGGAAAAAAATCGACAAAAATTTATTTTGGTGGAGGCTATGGTGTCAGAGATTTATACTGGAAAATAAATATTTCTGATTATACAACTAGAAATTTATTAACATCAAAATGGACTAATAATACATCCCATTCATATAGGGGTGGTGAATTAGAATCTGGGCTATTTATTAATATTGGAAGGATGACATTGATGACAGGTGCTAGTGCCATTTTCAATGGAGATAAAAATATTTTTATTGATGGTAATTTTGGAATAGGGTTTAACTGGTAAATATTTGATTTATGCGTAGATATCTATTTTTATTCTTGTTATTTAATATGTGTACAAAGGATCCCAACCCTCCTTCAGGTGCATCTAATCAAATAATTTTAAATACAACAGCAATTTCTAGTATAACTGGTAATAGTGCAATTTGTAGCGGTACAATATCAAGTGATGGCGGGTCTCCAATTACAAGCAGAGGCGTATGTTGGTCAACAAGTAAATCGCCTACCATAAATAACACTAAAACTACTAATGGTTCAGGTTTAGGTAATTTTAGCTCGAATTTATCCTTATTAAGCCCAAATACCACTTACTATGTTAGAGTATATGCAACAAATGTTTATGGGACAATCTATGGGTCAGAGTTACAATTTACAACTACTGGTTTACCGGTTGTAACTACATCTTTGGCAAGTAATATTACAGCAGCTGTAGCAACATTAGGAGGAAATATCAGCAGTAATGGAGGGAGCCCTATAATTGCTAGTGGTATAGTATGGGATACTTCTCCTACACCAACTACCACATTGTCAACTAAGACAAACAATGGGAGTATTTCAGGCTCATTTGCAAATACAATTACAACATTGTATCAAAATACAATATATTATGTTAGGGCTTATGCTACAAATGCAAACGGTACATCCTATGGATCAGAAATTACTTTTAAAACATTAGCAATAAATTGTGCTATTACTGGATCTACTACAGGAACAATGTATTCTATGCAATCACCAGCTTTAGGTTCAATATTTTATGCTGGCAATTCCTATGCTATCACAATGTTCTCATCGGTGTATACTTTTGGACAAGCCAATGAAGTGGCATTATATTTAAATGAAACAAAAGTATACAGTTTTGGTACATATCTTTTATTTAATAATTCCCCGGGGAATACGCGCACTTTTAATTTTCCTAGTGGTTTAACACCTTTTCCTTGTTATACAATTAGAGTTACAAAAACGGAAAACTCAAAAAATGTAGTATATGTAACTCCTAAATTTGAAATTAGATAATATTTTTATGATATTTAAATTAATTGATAAAATTTTATATTTTCTTACAAATATCACATTAGTGTATTTGTTACTTGTAGTTATATGGTTTTTAAATATTTACCAAGTAATCTCAACAACACTATTTATTACATTATTTATAATAATTCCATCTATTTCTTTAATCTTATTTATTATAAAAAAAGAATGGAAATTGTTTTTTAATTTAATTTTTACTTTGCCTATATTTATTATCGCAGTAATAATTTTCACTATAATTACAGATTTTTATAAACCTAATATAACAATTGCCGACGCTAATTTTTATAAATCCGAAATTTATGATAATACAAAAATAAAATTAACAAATTCTGACAGTATTATTTACAAGTTGGATACTATTAGATATTCTGGAAATGAAGGTGAATACGATGCATTTTGTTTTATTAAAACCACAAAAAAATCTTCAGCTATATACAAAAAACAACTAAGCAGTAATAGAGATTTTAATAAAAATACCACTTTACCATTTGGAAAAAGTGTCTTTGATATTTCTGAAATTAAAGCCAATGAATTTGGCGAAAAATATTCATGTGAAATAGAAGGAAGCCGTTGCACAGTCATTCAGTTTAGTAAGAATGGTGAATATATCTATTTTTCGACTTCTACATATTGATGAACATGTATTTACAACAACTGCAATTTTAATAATGCACCATGTATCTAAATTTGTAAACAACTTTGCCTAAATATTGTTTACTCATATTTTCATCTTCTGTAATAACATCTACAGTTAAGTAAAATCTTATTTTATAAATATTTTTATCTAACAAATCTTTTACAAACACCCTTGCGATATTATCAAGATTAAATGCATAATTTATAAAGCTAGTGCCTTCTATTTCACCAACTACCTCGTGTGTAAAAGGTAAAGAAAACCGATCTCTTTTAACTGAGGTCTGTATATCAATTTGTTTAAAAAGGGTTTTTAGTTTTTTTTCACAATCGACTTCGAACTTTGTAATTGCCTTTATGTATGAATCTTTATCATATTTATTACTTCTAATTATTTCAGGAATAAGTATAGTGTATAATATAGCCCTATTAAATCTTGGCGGGATATAACGTTCAATTTCAGTAGTCATAATAAAAATTTATTGTCCTAGTAATTCACTATTGTCAATCAACCTTTCGGGAAATTGTTTTTTAGTATCTGCTCCTAATGCTTTCAATTCTTCTGCCTTCTTTATAGCATTCCCTTTACCAGTTGATAATTGACCCATTGCTTTTTCATAATTCTGATTGGCTTTTTTAAGTCCTGCCCCCACATCTTCCATGGATTCTACAAATCCCAATAACTTATCATATAATTCCCCTGCTTTCTCAGCAATCTCGATAGCATTTTTGCTTTGCTTTTCAATCTGCCATATATCAGCCACAATCTTTAAAACAAGTAGCAAGTTGGTGGGACCCACAATAAGTACCTTCTTGTCATATGCATATTTCCATAATCCTGTATCTTCTTTAACAGCCTCTAAAAACGCCGGTTCAATTGGAACAAACAATATAACATGGTCTAATGCCTTTGCATATTTGGGGTAATTCTTCTTACTTAATCCGTCTATATGTGCTTTAAGGGACTTAATGTGGGCTTCTAGGGCCTGTTTTTGGGCATTTGGGTCGGTTTCTGACATAAAACGCTCCCAAGCCACTAAAGACACCTTGGAATCTACTATTACCTTTCTTTCATCTGGGTAATGTATGGTGACATCTGGTTGTAATCCATTACCATTTTCGTCCTTAATGATCTCACCTGATTTGTCCTTAATAAACTCCTGCAAAAAGTATTCTCGATTTTCCGTAAGCCCAGAATTCTCCAAAATGGAACTCAAAATCATCTCTCCCCAATTACCCTGTTGCTTTACATTACCCTTTAAGGCATTGGTCAAATTCTCTGCCTGTTGACTTACTTGTGCGCTTGAATCAACCAGTCTTTTAACTTGCCCTTCTAAAGAATGCCTCTCCCTAGCTTCATCGCTGTATACCTTATCAACTTTTTCTTTAAAATCCTTTAAATCTTTATTTAGGGGATCTAAAAGAGTTTTGATATTCTTATTACTTGTTTCTTCAAGGCTTTTAGATTTTTGGTCTAGTATTTCATTAGCAACATTCTTAAATTCCATTTTGTAGGTTTCCCCCATACTTGTAATAGATGTTTTTAAGTCATTGTAAGCGGTTCTTGCATTTTCAACTCTTTCTTCTGCTTTTGCAAGTTTAATGG
>Ga0214919_10004789_pt1 | contig 19538 bp, 19 predicted proteins | sample LL1503_MetaG_FD_177994 | JGI IMG/M metagenome (GOLD analysis project Ga0214919, IMG submission 177994) | Freshwater microbial communities from Lake Lanier, Atlanta, Georgia, United States - LL-1503 | ecosystem: Environmental > Aquatic > Freshwater > Lake | place: USA: Georgia | collected...
GAACAATCATTGATGAAAATCATTTACAAGGAAACGATGATTATTCGATTGAGGATTTAGAAGGACCAAGTGAAATTGTTCTTTGGCATCATTATCCAGAATTATTAGAAGAAATAGAACAATCTGGAGGTATGAGAAAAACAAAGAAAACAAAGAAAACAAAAAAAACAAAGAAAACAAAGAAAACAAAGAAAACAAAAAGAAAACGCCCAATTCCTAAATATAAATAATTGATTTTTCTATTTTTTTATACTTTTTTATTATGACGGCAGTCCTTAAATAAACCCGGAACAAATTTACCTTTTTTAATCAATGTTATATGATGCGGACAAATCATCTTTTTATATGTTTTTTGATGTTTTCCATTATGGTAGTGACTTACACTTTTATAACCCTTTCCCTTTTTAATGGAAACTAAACGAACCGTTTTTTTACCACCTTTATGCTTTATTTCCTTGTTGTAATAATTGAATTTCACTGTTTTCATTTTTATTATATATAAATATTATTTATATATTTATATATAAAATAATGGATAAAGAAGATTTTATTTTATTTCAACGTCCATTTTTTAATGAACAATCTACCAACTGGACTCCTCTTCCTGCGTCCAGATGTGATGCTAAAAATTGCGGTCCAACTGCATTAAATTTGACAAAAATAGTACCAAGAAAACAATCAGAAATCTACAGTAGAAAAGTAGAAGATACGGGTATTTTACCAGAAAAAATGCGTGAAATTATTCAAAATTTTTTACCAAATTATAAGTTAGAAGAGGGGAATGTCCAACCGATTGAAAATTTATATTTCTCCTTAAACAATGAATTAATACCAGGAAATGCTACCATTGTTTTTTTATATCCCAAGCCAAATAAAAATAATATGCATCATATTGCGGTAATGGCAAAAACAATGAATAATGATATTATTTTATTGGAAGGACAAACAAATCAATATTATTCAGGAGAAAATTTACAAAATTATTTGGATAACTATGAATCTTTTCATTTTTTCAATGGTAAAAATACAAATCTATTAAAACGTCATTCAACAGAAGTATATTTTCCTTTTCGTAAATCTTCCATTCAATATACGCCTTCTAAAAAACAAAGAATTTTTGGAGGTAAATATAAGATGAAAACAAGAAAAACAAGAAAAACTAGAAAAACTAGAAAGACTAGAAAAACTAGAAAAACTAGAAAAACCAAAAGAAAATAAAATATCTATCTAATTATAAAATGAATCAACTTATACTGATCCATTTATTACATATTTTCATTTTCGGTTCTCTCTTTTTATATGTAGGAATCCAGAATCAAAAAATTCCTACTTGGTTGTATTCCGTTTTATTTTATTTAGGATTCATCATTCTTTTTTATCACGGATATAAAACATATAATTTATTAAAAGCGGGTAAAAACCCCTGGGTCAATCTATTCCATATTTTCATTGTCGCTCCTTTATTAATTTATATTGGTGCAAATGGTATTAAAACACCGATGTACGTTTATCAATTTGTTTTAATGTTGGCGTTTACAGTGATTGGTTACCACGGATATTACCTTTTGTTAAGGGGGACGTAAGTCCCCCCCTCAAAGGGAACCTACGGTTCCCCTTTAACCCCTCCCTTTGCCCTTCGGGGTACGGATATAATTGCATAACTTGGCCCGGGGCTCTACAACAATCTCTAAAATAATATTATTTTGCGATGCTTAGCGAAGCATAATATTATTTTCTTTTTTCTTTGTAGATACTTGCGCGCCAAAAAATGTATAAAGAGGAGGGGTTCCCGAAGGGAGGGAACCTTAGGTTCCCTTTACTACAAAGAAAATGACAATCATATTATGCGTAGCACAATATTATTGTAGAAAATTGTTGTCAATTTCCGAGCCAATGTCATAAAGTAAAAAGCCAACACCCTTAACAAGGAGGGGGTCGTAGGGGGGACGTACGTCCCCCTACCCAGTCTCTGGTAACCACTGCTTCCACACTTTCAAGTGCGCCTTCGACCCAACCTTGATATCTTGAAACCGCTTCTCCTACTACTAAAAAGCCATCCTCCGGGTGTTGAATGGCTTTTAAGAATTCATCGCGATTACGAAAGGTTGTATCTTTACTTAAAGGTAAAGGTTCAAAATAATGGGTTCCAATCGGCCAATAAAAATCCTTGATCGCGATCAAATGTAAAGAATTCAATGGAATCCCAAGTGCCTTTTCAAGTAATCGAGAGAAAATCGCGCGATTCTCTTCGGTATTTTCCAGATAAGGTTTCAATGCCAAGGCATTCGCATTATCACTATAAGCAATCATATAGACTCCCTTCTCCGCATTCATCGGTATTATTTTTTGTAAAGGCCCAGGAACCTTCGTATAATGTTTCACATATTCATTCATAATCAATGCGGATTTCTTATCAAATTTCCCATATAAACGTAAAAAAGGTTGTCCGTGAATTTGCTGGTAAATACTGTTTTTTTGATTAGCCCCTGGAACAAGTTTTTGAATTGATGCAATCGTCGTTGCTAAAATTACCCGATTCGCATAATATTTCTCTCTTTTTTCAGTTTCAATTTGGAAAATACAAGATTTAGAGGAGGAAGAAAAAGAAGAAGAATCAATGATTTTCTCAATCTTTGTAACCTTTTGAGAAAATCGAAAATGTTCCCATCCGATTTTATCACATAACGCAAGAACCATTTCTCTCCACGGAATACTCAACGCCGTCCAACCAGTTTGATTATCATCCATTCCATAATTATACAAGGTTTCTTTGGTATCCGCATTTTCATAATCCGTATATCCTGCAGAAATACGAAAATCTTTATATAATTCGGGTCCAAGAAATTTCTTGGAGAATTCAGCAAAGGTAAGATTCTGTGAATCCTGATGGTTTTTATATTCTTTTTTCAAGAATTTGATGATTTTTACCAAATCTACTGGATGCTGAATGGTTTGTGAATAATCCATAATCGATTCATAAGGTTTGTATTTGATTTTCAAGTGTTTCATCAAATGAATGAGCAATGGATTTTTATCCAAACGGCCAATCCCCGCGCCCGTTACGACCTTGGTTCCATAAAACATCTCATTACTTGTACGTCCTCCCACCCACTCTTTTTTATATTGTTCTAAAATTAAAAAACTTGTTTTAGGTGCGTATTGTTTTATTTTATAAGCACTATATAAACCAGCCATTCCACTACCGATAATAATAATATCATATTGTTTCATTTATTTTTTAAATATATAATTGTTTGTATATTATATTATTACATATAAAAATATATTATCTTCTATTTTTATGACAAGATTTATTTATTTTATACAAGGCAACACTAGTCGTTACGATCGGCATAAATGAGAAAAAATAAAACATAAAGTCTTTACCAAAAATTAAAGATGGATAATATGCCATAAAGCTTTGTTCGGTTCCATCACTATAAACAAAACTATTACCTTCTAACATATTTTCAATAGGAGTGAGAACGCAATTACCAAATACATACCATTGTATTACAGTTATCATATTCAATAAAATAATAAACATTAATATCTCTCGATTGTTTGAAAAAAAGACAAAAAAATAAATAAAAATAGTAAGTAATTGATGGAAGATTTTAATTAAGTATAAAATAATAGTAAACACAAGTGGATATTGATTTTTTATTTTTTTAATAAATTTTTTGGTTGAATATTCAAAATAATTACGATTTTCTTTTATCTTAGGTGGTAAATTTAACGCATCTGTAAAATTATCTAAATTCGAATTCGCACTTCCTTGAATAATAACAGGCATATACTTATTTTTGATCAGGATTCTTCCGTTTTCAAAATGATAATAATTATTTTTTAAAGGTAACTTTTCTTCGTCTTGTTTTTTCAATCCTACATTTAAATAAAGTAATAAGATATTTTGGTCAAATTCTAAATTGTAAAATAATATATTGTCAGTATCTAACAATAAACAATTCTTACATTGATTATAATACAAAGTAAGTAATTCTTGATCATCTTTATCATCTGTGCATTTATAATAATTACATACATTATCAAATAACTCTATTATTTTATGTACGTAACCAATATATAATCCAGAATTTAATCGGTTGTATTCTTTATCAACATCATTATCATTAATCTTTCCAAAGATTATATTCATAATAAAGTTGTCTCTTGATGCCGAAAACAATACTAGATCCGTTTTAAAATCTTTGTATTTTTGAACCAATTCATTTGAAGTACCCAATACAATCGAATCAAAACCGTCCACGAAACAAACCAATTCATTTTTATCTAAAGTTTTTAAATAATCCTTGGAATCATTTATTTTTTGTGTAAAACCAATCCATTCTTTTCCATAACCTAATACTTTCAAATCAAAATGGTTGTTCTTGGCACTAATCTTAAGAGAATCTAAGTATCCAGTATTATGTGTGGCATAAGTTATTAATTTCATTTAAAAAATTAATTTTATTCTAATATAATAACATAATAAAAAATAACAAAAATAAATCGTTTGATTAAATAATTTATATCAAAAAGAAAAAAAATTGGTAACTTTTAAGTTACAAATCATTTATATGTAGGCATTCTATTTATTATCACACCGAACAGAAAGAAAAATGAGTTTTTATATCATTTTTCTTTCCGGACGGTGTAACCAATTTTTTTCCCAAAAAATACGAAAGAAAATTGATTTATTTTTTAATTTAAAACGAATCTTATATTATACTATAAGATCCGCTTTCAAATCTACGATGACCAAAGAAACCAAACAGTACGTTAGATCTTCTACCTCTACCAATGGTAAAAATGATAAGAAATCCAAGGAAACCAAGAGAGATAATTTAGTTTCTAAGAAAAAACAGAATCATCAATCCGACAGTAGTGATTTTGATGATTCTAGTGATTTTGAAGATGAAGAAGAAATCGAAATGGATGAACACGAATATCGTAAATTTCTTTCCAAGTTATTTCCTTCCAAACATTTGAATGAAAAAATAAAGGTAGGAGAAAAGGTAAAAAAAACATTGAAAGAAGATAAAGAAGATAAAAAAGATAAAAAAGGAAAAAAAGGAAAACAAGAAAAACAAGAAAAACAAGAAAAAAAGAAATCAAAAAAAGAAGAATCTGAAACTGAAGATGATTATGAAGAAGATGATTACGATGATGAAGAAACCATTGGTTCTTCTTCCGAAGAAGAAGAAGAAGAAATCATTGTTAAAAAATCAAAAAATAATTTATATTCAAAAAAATCCAAAAAACAAGTATTCTCTGATTCTGATGAAGAAGAAAGTAGTGACGAAGATTCTGAATATGAAAAGAAAAAATCAAAAAAAAGAGAAAAGGTCAATATTATTTTGGCGATTGGTGGTGATGACGAAGATTATGATGAGGAGGATGAAGATTGGGAAGATTATGAAGATGATGACGAAGAAACAGAAGATGAGGATGTTTCCGTATCATCCGATTCTTCAAGTGAAGAGGAAAAAGAAGAAGATAAAGAACCAATCAAAAAATCAAGAAAGAGTTTACCTTTAGAAATAAAAGGAGGAACAGAAGCTCCTCTTGCTGTTGTTGGAGCACAAGAAGAAGAAGAAACGGATGAATTCTTGGTAAAACTCAAAGAACTTTATGAAACCAATAAAAAGAATAAATCCATTCAAAAATGTATTGAAGCCTATGAGCAAGAAATGAAAGATACCAAGAAAAAGCGCGAAAAAAAGGAAAAAAAACAAAAAGCCAAACATACGCGTATCTTCCGTCGTATTCTTCGCGATAAAAATACAATGAACGATTTCACCTTTTTCGAGAAATTGGAATTGGACGCACAAAAAAAGATGATTAAAGAATTACGTGAAATCAATAAAATGACGCGCGTTGAAAAGCCTTATCGAATGACTCTGTTAGAAGCTACGATTCCTCCTCTTTTCAAAGCTGCTGCAATGAAAAAAATCAATTCATTGAGATATATGGAGCCGGGTAGTGGCGAATATTATAAGATTAAAACGTGGGTAGATACTTTTATGCATATTCCCTTTGATCAATATAAAAATTTACCGATTCATATTTCGGATGGGGTTGAAAAATGCCACAATTTTATGGAAAACGCCAAACAAATTTTGGATGATGCTGTTTACGGTCTCAATGATGCAAAAATGCAAATTATGCAAATGTTGGGACAATTAGTAACCAATCCAAAAGCAATCGGTACTTCCATTGCTATTAATGGACCTCCAGGTACTGGTAAGACCAGTTTGGTAAAAGAAGGAATCAGTAAAATTTTAAACCGTCCTTTTGCTTTTATTGCACTCGGCGGTGCAACCGATAGTAGTTTCTTAGAAGGACACTCTTATACATATGAGGGTAGTATGTGGGGAAAAATCGTTCAAATCTTGATTGATAGTAAATGTATGAATCCAGTGATTTATTTTGATGAATTGGATAAAATCAGTGATACACCAAAAGGGGAAGAAATTGCAGGTATTTTGACTCATTTAACAGATACTACTCAAAATAGTCAATTTCACGATAAATATTTTGCCGAAATCGATTTCGATTTAAGTAAATGTTTGTTTATCTTTAGTTACAATGACGAAAGTAAAATCAATCCGATTTTGAAAGACCGTATGTATCGTATTCAAACGAAAGGTTACGATAAAAAGCAAAAGACCATTATTTCCAATGATTATTTATTACCTAAAATACGTGAACAAGTTTGTTTTCATAAAGAAGATATTATCATTCCTGATGAAACCGTTCATTATATAATCGATCATTTCTGTAATAAAGAAGATGGGGTTCGTAATTTAAAACGTTGTTTAGAAATTATTTATACGAAATTAAATTTGTACCGATTAATGCGTCCTGGTTCCAATCTTTTCGAAGAAGATATGTCGATCCAAGTAGAATTTCCTTTCCAAGTAACAACGGATATGGTAAAGAAGTTGATTAAAGTGGATGATAAAGATAAACTTACTGCGGCGATGTATAGTATGTACATTTAAGGGAACCTACGGTTCCCCTATGACCCCTCCCTTTGCCCTTCGGGGATAGATATTATTACATAACACGGCGCGGAAATTAACAACTATTTTTACAATGATATTGTGCTACGCATAATATAATTGTCTTTTTTCTTTGTCAAAACTCGCGCGCTAAAAAATGCCTCATTCCCCGAAGGGCAAAGGGAGGGGTCATAGGGGAACCGTAGGTTCCCTTACCCAGTGTACTTGAGGAGGACTCGGCCATTCATTAAAAGGAATCGCTTTCGTCGTCGACCTTTCCAACAACAATAATTGCTCAAGTGCCTTTTTTCTTCTCTCCAAAGGAAACATTCTGGAAGGTAATTTTCTAGAAAGTTGTTTCAAGCGCCATTCAAATTGTAATGCTGCCTTCCAATCCGGAAATCCAGATACATAACATACACGTGTCCACGTCTCACCCTTTATAACTCTTGTAGAAGTCGCGTGAGCACCACCCTTGATTTCCTTGTTATGTTGTCGTAATCTTCTGTCTAAATCAACCGTTGCACCCACGTAGGTTGCGTGATCACTCGATTCCAAGATATAAACATAAAAGTTTTGATTTTGTGTGGGGGGTACATCCATTATTAAAAAGCCGGTTCCTTTTAGAAATAATAATGAAAGAATATATTAATAATTCCGATGAATAACGAGTATGAAAAAATCGATTTTTTTATACCACTTCATCGTTACCATCCTCTCTTCCAAAGCTGTGTGGAAGCCATCATCCAGTTTTATGATCCTCGAACCATTTATATTGTGACTTCTATTTCAGAAATCGATAAAATAAAAAAATGCGTTCCACTTTGGAATACTGGAACCCAGACCTTTCTCTGTTTTATCAATGAAGACACTTTTTTCCAATCTACACATTCCATATCCAAAGAAGAAATCAAAAATAAATGGTATACTTATAAAGACGAACAATCGAGAGAATTTGGATGGTGGTATCAACAGATTCTTAAATTAGGAGCGATTAAAAAAATACCTGAAATAAGCGATCCTTTCGTTGTATGGGATTCGGACCTTGTTCCCATTCAAAAATGGCCAATTTATCCAACCAATCAAGTGCCTTTTTTTCAGTTCGCTTTACTACAAGAAAAGGAAAAATCTCTTTTTAATAAGACACAATACAACGATTCGATTTTCGATTTATTAAAACTACCAGAAATTTCTCCATCAGAATCCAAAGGAACGTTTGTACCACATCATTTTGTCTTTCATCATAAAGTCATTCATTCTTTTATTGATTATATTGAAACGATTCATCACTCCTCGGAAAAATTAGAGAAAGAGAGAAAAACGTGGATTGAAATCATCGTTTCTTTATCGAAAAATTATTATCGATTCAGTGAATATAAAAGTATGGCCACGTTTATGTCCTTTTATTTTCCAGAATTGTTACATTATCATCCTTTCCAAGAATATGGAGAGAAAGGAATACGGATCCGTGATTCCCAAGATGCGCATTGTTTTTTAGAAAATCTGGAAAAAAACCTAAAAAAAAATACAAAAAAAGGAAAAAGTGATTTGATTTCGTATAAAGAATTTTGCCATTTTGTAAATGAAAATTACAAAGAAGATATTCCTAGTTATATTCAAGTTGAACATCTTTGATTATGGGGATGGGTAGCCCCCCCCCCTCTAAATTTCAAATATTCATCGATTTATACAATATTCGTATCATCTTTATCATAATAAATATGATATAATTTTCGGTAATGATTATTCAGTGCATCGTAGATAATACTAAACTTTCCATTCATCAATTCAACATCCATCTTTTCAATATTATTTACAATCACTTTATCTTCGAGTAAGGTCTTGATCATTGTACTTTTCGTAATTTTATCTCCAATCTTATTCAAGATTGCCAAAGGAAGATGAATCGGACCATTTTTTTCCAATGACGAAGGAATATACCAGTAGTCGCGATATGTTTTTATAAAAAGTTTTGTTTTAAATTTGGAGATGGGAAGCGCATAAGAAACCGTAGTCGATTTATGATTGGCGAAAAATGCGCGTGCAACGGTCGTGTGTGGTAAAATATATTCATTTTCTACCCGGATATTTATATTATTGAATAATTTTTTGGCGATTGAATTCTCTCCCGTTAAATAATGATATATTGTTTTGAAATGATATTTTGAATCATTTAATTTCAAAATCTTGGGGATATTTGTCGGGTTTGGATTTTCTTTATTTCCAAATGTATGTACGTGAGCAATATGGCAAATATCTAGACTATTCATACTAACAAAACGAGCATTATGTTCAAAATCGACTTCTAAATAAACACACGTTGCTTCTTTATCAAAGGCTTCGGGTTCTACCCAAATCAAATCTTCATTGATTAAATTATTGAATGTTTCATTTGCTTGATCCAAAAATTCAACAAATCGTGGTATAGGAACGGTATTAAGATAAACCATTCCCGCTTTCTCCACCACTTTATAACTATCAATATGATAGTTTTCATTATCTAATTGCATAATATCAAGTTGGGGTATATCGATCAATGTTCCATTTTGATCAAATTTGTATCCGTGATAAGGACAAGAAATCGTATTTTTACGAATACACCCATTTTTGAAAGAAGACCCTTGATGACTACAAGCATCACGAACCGCATAAAAAGTTTGATTATATTTCCAAACCATATAATTGACATCTCGAATGGTAATCGGATAACCCGTTTGCGATTTGAATTTATGCGCAAATCCAATGGGAAACCAAGTTAATTCCCCGTTTTCATTGGGATATTCCAAACGCGGATTTGTACCAAAATTATATAATTTTGGTTTGTCTTTATCTAAAGACATTTTTAAACAATGATTGAATACAGTTTTTACATTTTGATATTTTGTAAAAAATCCATTGATTGAAAAAAAATAAGGAAAAAGACAAAATCCAAATAAAAAGGAAATTTTCATTTATATAAATAGAATATTATTATTTTTAATCCTTTTTACATAAATATAAATGGTTTATTTTGTATAATCGCAAAATAAGGTATAAATACAATTATTCGATTACAATATAAATATAGTATTATTATATATAATATAAGAATACTTTATGAAATTATTTTCATTTCTTTCATTTTATCTTGGTTTCTCTCTTCCTTCCATTTCGGAAGGATATCTTGGGAAAACTTATTTAAAAAATCGTATGCAACCCTTGAAAATGAAAGATCCAAATATAGATGTCATTACCAAATACAAGTCTTTTTTCGATCGAGAAAATATCAATGAAATTATGGAAAAAATCAATGCCCATCAATTATCGGATATTTATATCAATAAAAATTATCCGGAAATTGTTGTAGTTGATAATAATGCCGATCTTCCAAAGGATGTTTTAAATTTTCATTTATCTACCGATATAAATCCGCTTTTATTACAAGAAATTGTAAATAAAGCCTTTGAGAATAAAGTTCTTATTCATTTTGCCGATTTCAGAGATATCAATAGTTTTTTTGCCTTATTAAGTAAAATCCCTGATTTTATTATTCCTTTTTTGATTGGTACTTTTGTCCTCAATGTTATCCGAAATATCATAATCAGTTCAACAAGAGGAGGTGGTCAAGGAATGAATCCATTCGGCGGTCGTGGTGGAGACAATCCTTTTCCTTTCAATAGTCAATTTGAGATTCAATTAATCAAACCCAATGTTACCTTGGATCAATGGGCAGGTAGTCCGGAGGTCAAAGATGAATGCGAAGAAGTAATTAATTATGTTTACAACAAAGAATTATATCGAAGTGTAGGTGCAGAAATGCCGAAAGGTATTTTATTGGAGGGACCTCCGGGTACTGGAAAAACGATGATTGCCAAAGCTATTGCCACTGAAACCAATAGTAATTTTATTGCCGTTTCTTCATCCGCATTTGTCGAAGTATTTGTTGGGGTAGGTGCTCAAAAAGTCAGAAATTTATTTGAAGAAGCGCGTAAAAATAAACCGTGTGTTATTTTCATTGATGAAATCGATGCCGTTGGAAAACAACGTGGCGGTTCTGGATTTCGTACCAATGGAAATGACGAACAAGAACAAACCTTGAACCAATTATTATTTGAAATGGACGGTTTCAATGACAATGAAGATATTTTGGTGTTAGCCGCTACCAATCGTAAAGAAGTATTGGATGCAGCTTTGTTACGTCCAGGTAGATTTGACCGAATTATCAAAGTTCCTCTTCCAGATAAGTATTCAAGAGAGAAAATCTTGGAAAATTACTTGAAAAGTAAACGGGTAGACCCTTCGGTGAATATTCCATTCTTAGCCGAATTGACAAATGGTTATTCTGGAGCAGATATTAAGAATTTAGTGAATGAAGCGGCGATTTTTACAGTCAAACAGAATTCCTCAATTCTTACCGAAGAATCATTATTGTCTGCTTTAGAAAAGTCAATGATCGGACTTGTGAAGAAAAATTATACTGCTCCATATGAAACTCGTAAGAGAGTTGCATATCACGAAACGGGACACGCATTACTCGTTTATCTTTTCCCGGAATATTTTAATTTACAAAAAATTTCCATTCAATCCACTTACAATGGTGCTGGAGGATATACGATGTTTATGGAAAAACCAGAAATACAGGAGAATGGACTTTATACCAAAGATATTTTAAAGAAACGACTCATTATTACCTTGGGAGGAAAAGCTGCTGAAAATATTATGTATGGCAATAATTTTGTCTCTCTTGGTGCAATGGAAGATTTAAAACAGGCGAATAGTTTGGCAAATCAAATGATTGGTACCTTTGGAATGGGGGACTGTCTGGAAGTTTTTTCGGTGAATGAAGAAAAACAAGTACGTAATATTTATTCGGAAACCTTCAAATCCGAAATCGATGCTGAATCCCTTGATTTGGTAAAAGAGGCTTATGAAGAAGCAAAGATGCTTCTTAAAAAACATAAAGAAAAATTAATTGCGTTTAGTTATATCTTAATGGATGAAACAAATCTTTATCAAAAAGATATGGAAAAGGTTTTTTCTGTTTCGTGTAATGATACAATTATTCGCGATTTATGATAAAGATTTCTGTAAAGATTTCATATAATTTACGTTAGGTGATTTTTCAATACATTTATGTTTTCCTATAAAAAACGTAAAATAATTAAATTTTTTTTTATATTCTATTTTTTTTTCACCCATATATATTAATACACCGATGAACGTAGATAAAATAATTAAAATATATAAAATAAATGTTATGTTATCATAAATAATAATTTTTTTATTATTTTCATCGTCTCGTTTTTTATTTTTATCTCCTTTTTTATTTATTTTTTCTTTCATTGTATCGTGCTTTAATATGTTAACGATATATGTTATTCCCAAAAATATTAAAATAATATAAAAAAAATGTATTTCACATCTTGAGATGATAATAAAAAATAAATATAACCCCAAAGAATTTTTTATAATATCATATATATTTCTATTTTTATTTTTATGAGATAATACAACAAAAAAGATCATTATAAAAAGACCGAATGTATGTTTAATGATCATATTATTACGTAATACATATTGTAATCCACAAGGAAATATTTCGGCTAAAAAATTGGCTGAAATAATTAAAATAAATACAAAGATCGAAAATAAATTGGTATCTATGATCGTATCTTTGAACGACATATAATATATATTATATATATTATATATTATATATATATATATAAATAAATAAAAAACAAAACAAAATGTGTTTCAATCAAACAACCTCTCTTCTTACTTTCTCCATTTCTCTCGTTTGTTTTGTTTACTTGATGTATTATGGAATTATGAATAAAAATAAATATGATCTATTGGCGGCTGTTTGGACAATTCTAATTGGTTCTATGCAACTCATTGAATATTTCTTATGGGGGTCTCAAAACTGTCAACGTGATAGAAATAAAAACCATTTTTTTTCTTTATTAATTATGGTTGTTTTATTTTTACAAGGTTCAATTGGAAGTATCGTTTCTATGTATTTATTTGCAGATCGAACGCAACAATTGCTTTCTAATATTATTTTGTCGGTGATTGGCATCTATACCGCATTTACAATTTATGTATTGAATTGGTTAAATCAACGTTCTCTTTGTTCGAAACCGATGGATGGTAGTTGTCGTCTTGTGTGGTCGCCTTTTCAAACAATGGTAAATGATATTTATGGACGAATCCTCATACTCATTTTTTTATCTTTTTATTTTTTCTTAGGAATTTATTCATTTGGCGGATTTAAAATGATTTTTGGAAAAACGCCGGATGGGGTTTTTAAATATCCATTACGATATACTCTTTTACCATTTACTTTGATGATTTCTCTTTTGTATGTGTTTATTACCAACGGTAAAAATCTAGCAGATACTTTTGGTTCTACTTGGTGTTTCCTAGCAGTTGCTTTTGGGGTAATATCTTGTTTACACGTCTAACCTAAAAACGTTTAATATTCACTATAAGGAACGTTATTTGAACCACGTGTAATTAAATAATTATATTGTTTGTCGGTCATACAAGCGCAACCCATTGAATTTGAATAAGTATTTGGACAGCATTCTGGTTTAAAAGGAGTATTGGCAAACATTAATAATTGCCCTGGTGGAAGAGGAATGGGTTGTTCTTTACGATTTAAAATGGCTTGGGCGCCTGCACTTGGAGTTTGTCCTGGAGTAATGACTAAATTTTGAGTAAACCAAGAATTCGTATTAATTGGTTTATCGACATCAATATTAAATTTGGAAGATTCACCGTAATTAGTATTTGCACCTACAAATCCTTCCATAGGAGTATTGTGTTTCCACCAATTTTTCTTACCCAAAAAATAGCTCAAGGTACTGAATTCTTCGGTTAAATCTACCTTGGCACAACTAGATACTGTATGACTAACAATAATCAAATATAAGATTCCAATTAAAATAAGTATTTCAAAACGAACAGAATAACCAAGAAGTGTTAAGGATTCTTTATCAAATTTAAACAACATATTATACATATTTCATAGATAATATTTTTGTTTTTTTTTTGGGTTTTTCATTTTTATTTTGTAGAAAAGATATATATCTTTGAAGAATTCACAAGTTACAAAATTCGCACTTTTAGTGCGGATTTATTCTTAAAGTATCACCGATTTACGATTTTATACCTTTAAAGAATTCACAAGTTACGAAATCCGTACCTTTAGTGCGGATTTATTCTTAAAGTATCACTGGTTTACAGATTTAAAACCGCCATTAAAAGGCGGTTTTAAATCTTCAACGGTGTAATTCGCAATTAAAAGACGAATTAAAATCTTCAACGGTGTAAAATAAAAATCAAACGTTTTTATATTTTACCTAAAATAATAAATGTATCTCCTATTTTTTCAATAAAAAATAAATAGAAAAATCTAACTAGTTAACGAATTATAAAGCATACTATTGACTTTGGTATTTGTATCATTGAATTTATTCACATCATTTTGTAAGACATTTGATACACTTCCCATCACGTCAGTTGAAAAAGTCTGAACATTGACACGAGTTTTATTAAACATTGCGCGAACATCTTGAATTGAATCTTTTGTATCGTTGGTTGCATTTGCTAAAGTATTTGTAATGTATGTTAATGGTTGTAATAATTCGCCTGCGTCCGATTTTAAAATCATTTGATTACAGAAATTAAAATTTTGTTGAGTGAATTCGTTGATTGACATATTGTCTGGTTTATTAATAAAACCAGCAAAAGGAATGATAAAAGGATGACATCGTTGATTTTTCCAATCTGCACGTATTGATTCTGCTTTTACCATCGAATAACAAAAACAACAAATTGAAAAAACAATCAATGTAATGAAAATAAAAAGAAATAGGCTAAACCCGTATACGGAAAAATAACTCATATTCTCATATAACTTGCCTATTTTATGAATATCCTTGATTTGTGTTTTTAGTTTTATCTTTGAATTTGGGTTTTTATTTATATAAGAATGATTTTTATTCATATATAATCTAAGGAGAATGTTTTACATTATACTTTCTTTGAATTACCCTGTAAAATTGTCAAAATACTGATTTGTTTTTCAACAATATCTTTCGTTTCACTACTGATTCGTTGAAATTCAATGACTAAATTTAAAAATAATTCAAAGATGGATTGAATAATGATAGAGAGAAACTTTCGTGTTTTATCAAACATTTTTCGAATGTTATTGACATCAGTCGTACTTTGTCCTAATACATCTGTAATTTCACTTGCAGCAGTGGTAAGAGGTTGTAATAAATGTCCCATAAAACTTGATTGCCCGGTTTGAATACAATATTGAAAATTCTGTTGAATGTTATCTGCTAAAGGCATAAATATTGGATTGCAACGATATTTTGGCCACTTATCTTTGATTTCTTTAATGTATTCAAATAAATAAATAAGTAACAAAAATAGGCCAAAACTTAAATTGACATAAATAAATTGAAACCAATTTTTACCTGTTGGCATATTCCTATTATAAAGAAATATAATTTTTTCTTCTACCTTTTAGAAAAAGGTAGAGCCAAAAATCTGTTGATAGAAACCTTAAGATGAAAATAAAAGTCCTTCTACCTTTTAGAAAAAGGTAGAGCCAAAAATCTGTGGATAGAAACCTTAAGATGAAAATAAAAGTCCTTCTACCTTTTAGAAAAAGGTAGAGCCAAAAATCTGTTGATAGAAACCTTAAGATGAAAATAAAAGTCCACCTCCACTATAGCAACCCCATTTCCAATTTGCATTTCCTCCTTTTTTATGTTTTCTTTTATTTGTCTTTGTTTTTCTTGTCTTTCTTGTCTTTCTTGTTTTTCTTGTTTTTCTTGTCTTTCTTGTCTTTCTTGTTTTACCACCTTTTGGTAAAGGATATCCTACACCATATACCTCATTATCATATACACTATTCGCCTTTGCTTGATTTGATATTTGAGTAATATTTTTAATAATATCATTTGGATTTGGTCCGGTTGGTTCATACTTTAAACTAAATTGTGGAACTAATACTGAACCACCTTTTCTTCTTCTCCCCCTTGAATGAATTCTCCCCCTTGAATGACTTCTCCCCCTTGAATGAATTCTCCCCCCTTTGGTTAATTGAATTAAAGAATTATGATAATTATTCATATCTTGTTGTTTTTGAATGGCTTCATTTATAGGAGATGACATTCACTAGTATTAATATATATAAAGATATAAATTTACTTAAATAATTCTCCTTTAATAATATACATTATTAAAGAAATGAACGTACCGATGGATGATAATCAGCGTCTTCAACTCCAAAATATGATCAAGGCGAATAATGTAGAAGACCAGACCGAATTAATACGAAAATTGAGACATAGTGAAATTTTAAGTCGTGAAATTAATCAACTTCTTTTACTAAAAAGGAAATTCAATGATACGAATTTGGAAAGCGAATCTTTTCAAATCGAATCCATTGATCAATGTAATTTTCTTTTTACTTATTACACGGATATTTTCAATAAAATCAAAAAGAATGAAATTGATTTGACGATTTTAAACAAGTTTTTAAATGTTTTACAACTGATTGAAAATGGCGAAGTTGACCAACACGAAGGATCTTTTATGGTTGGAACGCTTTTAAAAGAAATTTATGTGGATAGTGCTTTACGAAAAGCAGAAAAATTAAACGAAAACGAAGATTCAGACAAACCAGTGTTAAAAGGTCCTCAAGTCAATATTTCGTGGAAACAATTTCGATCTACTTTTTTATAACAAACTAAGAGATAAATATTGAATGATTGAATGATTTAAAGATATAATTTATAATTATAATATGTCGAATTGGCAACAGACAAGTGCTCCGAATGGCGAATGGTACTCAGTAGCTTGTAGTTCAGATGCTTCAAAACAAGTTGCATTAATCGTTAATACAAATAAGATATATACTTCAAACGATTATGGTTTGAGTTGGATAGATCAAAGTGTTACTACCCAAAACTGGTACTCTGTATCAAGTAGTTCTGATGGAACAAAATTAGTGGCGGTAGTTGCTTTTGGAGGTTATATATTTACTTCAACTGATAGTGGTGTAACTTGGAACCAAAGTAATTCTTTAGCACTAGATTGGCGTTGTGTAGCAAGTAGTTCGGATGGAACAAAAATAGTAGCGGGTATTTCTAATGGATATATATATACTTCAACGGATAGTGGTGTAAATTGGACAGCACGCGCAACAAGTTTTGGTAATCAATATTGGTATTCTGTATCAAGTAGTTCGGATGGAACAAATTTAGCGGCTGTTACTAATGGTGAATATATATATACTTCAACGGATAGTGGTGTAACTTGGACCCAACAAATAAATTCTGGGATAAAAGATTGGACAGATATTGCAAGTAATTCAGATGGAACAAAATTAGTAGCGGTTGCTAGTCCCAATTATATATATACTTCGACAGATAGCGGTGTAAATTGGACACAACGAGCAACCTCTCAAAATTGGAAGTCTGTAACAAGTAGTTCAAATGGAACAAAATTAGCGGCGTGTGTTAATGGTGGTTATATTTATACTTCAAATGATAGTGGTGTAACTTGGAATCAAGAATCTACACCTTCTTTAAATTGGTTTGGAATTACGTGTAGTTCAAATGGTAACAAAATAATAGCTATTGTGAATTCTACAACTAGTGTTGGTGGAATATATATAAATTATAATTATCCTTGTTTCAAAGAAGATACTAAGATTCTAACCGATAAAGGATATATTCCTATTCAAGATTTACGTAAAGGAGATTTAGTAAAAACATTAAAGCACGGATATAAAACAATTGATATCATTGGAAAAAGTGAAATTTATCATCCTGCTTCCAGCGAACGTATCAAAAAACAACTTTATCAATGTTCTGCCGATCATTATCCAGAAATTTTTGAACCTCTTATTATTACTGGTTGTCATTCCATTTTAGTGGATTGGTTAACTCAAGAACAAGGAGAAAAAACATTAAAAGATTTTGGTGGTCGTGTTTTTGAAACAGATGGTAAACCACGTTTATGTGCCTATTTAGATGATAGAGCAACTGTTTATGAAACATCTGGTAAATATACTATATATCATTTGGCATTAGAAAATGAAAATCATAAAGGTAATTATGGTATTTATGCTAATGGTCTTCTTGTTGAAAGTTGTTCGAAACGTTATTTATTAGAATATTCAGAGATGGAATTAGTTGAATAATATTCTTCAAACATATAAATAATACATAATATAATTAACAATGAATAAAAATGAAAACAAAGAATTGATTGTCATCTGTCCACATTGTAATGAATTTGTCATTATCAATGAACTCAATTGTTGTATTTTTCGACACGGAATTATCAAAGATACGGGCGAACAAATGAATCCTCACGCAAGCAAACAAGAGTGTGATGATTTGAAAAAAAACGATCTCATTTTTGGTTGCGGAAAACCATTCCAAATTGTATTTCATTCTGAAAAATTGGTGGTAGAAATTTGTGATTATATATAATAAATGATTTATAAAAAAGAATTAGAGTTAACTTATCTAGTAAAATAATATATAAAAATTTATATATTATTTTTTTTATTTTATTTTAAAATGTCAAAATTATATTTGAAAAGCTTGAATTCCAATCAACCAATCTTAGTGATTGTGGAATCCCCTGCCAAATGTAAAAAAATCGAAGAATATCTTGGGCCTCAATATAAATGTCTTGCCAGTTTCGGCCATTTGAGAGAACTTCCTTCTTTAGACTCCATCGATTTTCATAAAAACTATCATCCTACTTATAAAATCATTGATCAACCCTTGAAGAAAAAACAAATTATTACGCTTCGTAATGCCATTAATGAATCGAGTGATGTTATTTTGGCGACGGATGATGATCGTGAAGGAGAAGCAATTGCTTGGCACCTTTGCCAGCTTTTCGATTTAAGTGTTGAGAGAACCAAAAGAATTGTATTTCACGAAATTACGGAATCCGCTGTTAAACGCGCGATTCAAAATCCGCGTACCATTGATATGCATCTCGTAGAAGCTCAACAATGTCGTCAAATTCTCGATTTAATGGTTGGTTTCAAAGTGAGTCCAATTTTATGGAAATATATCAGTCGAAACGCGGAAAATAGTTTAAGTGCTGGTCGTTGTCAAACCCCTGCCTTAAAACTCATTTACGATAATCAGCAAGAAATCGAAAAAAATCCTCCCACCCAAATATATCAATTGATAGGATACTTTACAAGTAAGAATCTTCCTTTCGAATTGAATCACACGATCGAAGATAAAGATAATATTGTCACTGATTTTTTGAACGATTCTATTGAGTTTCCACATATATATTCGTGTTCTACCCCTATCAAAGGATACAAGTCACCTCCAGAACCCTTTACCACTTCGCGTTTACAGCAAATCGCCTCCAACGAACTCCATTATTCACCCAAAGAAACAATGAAATTATGTCAGACTTTGTATGAAGCAGGACATATTACGTATATGCGTACGGATAGTAAAGTTTATAGCGAGCCTTTTCTTC
>Ga0214919_10004790_pt1 | contig 19535 bp, 18 predicted proteins | sample LL1503_MetaG_FD_177994 | JGI IMG/M metagenome (GOLD analysis project Ga0214919, IMG submission 177994) | Freshwater microbial communities from Lake Lanier, Atlanta, Georgia, United States - LL-1503 | ecosystem: Environmental > Aquatic > Freshwater > Lake | place: USA: Georgia | collected...
TCACGTCGTCATCCGACTCGGCTCGCCGAATTGCAGCCAGCAAATCTGCCACCAGCGTCACGGTGAGCGCATTCAGAGTGTCCGGCTGGTTCAAGGTCAGAACTGCCACGGGGCTGTGACATTTGTATCTCAGGTTTTCGACGGACAACGCGGCGGAGTCGTCTGCCACAACGGTTTCAGACTGCGATGGTGTAGCCGCCACTAACCGACAGGTGCTGCCCCGTGATGTAGCTGGCTGCTTGGGAGAGAAGGAAGGCGACTGGTTGAGCGGCCTCGTCTGGAGTGGAAAAGCGCCCCAACGGGATCTGAGCCATGATGTCGTCACGGAACTTGTCGGACCGTATCGTTTCGGTCATCTCCGTCTCGACCACTCCGAAGCAGATCGAGTTAACTCTTATACCACGCCCGGCCCATTCGCGCGCCGAGCTCATAGTAATACCGAGCACCCCCGACTTGGCGGCACCATAGTTGATCTGCCCGATGGTGCCACGCCGACCAGCATCGGATGAAATGTTGATGATGATCGCAGGTGAGCGTTCCCCCTGATCGGACCTCTGGACCATGTGGCGCCCCACGGCCTGCAGGCAGAGAAACACGCCGGTCAGGTTGACGTCGATCACCTGCTGCCATTGCTGCACAGTCATCTTGTGGATCATGGCTGCACGCACGATGCCTGCATTGTTCACCAGGCCGTGAATGGCACCACGCGCCTGTACAACCGCATCCACCATGGACTGAACGAAGTCGGGATCTGCAACCGAACCTGCGTATGCGGTCACGCTCTCGGCGCCCAGATCAGTCACAAGTGCCTGCAGCGCATCCGCCTTGACGTCGACTGCGCTGACGTGGGCACCGAGGTCCACGCACAACCGCGCGATAGCCCGACCGATGCCTTGCGCGGCGCCAGTCACGATGATGTTGTGCCCTTCCAGGGACATCGGATTCTTCATGTGTTGTTCTCCAGGGGTTCAAAAAAAGCAGCAGGGGCCTGATGGGTGACCCCCTTCTCGATCAGTTGGTCCAGCTCTCCGGGCGCATAGCCGGCCTCCAGCAGGATTTCGCGACTGTGTTCGCCCAACCTGGGGGGTGGCAGCCGGATGTCGTCCAAGGATTCGCCAAACCGGATAGGCGGTGCGGTCAGGCGGAGGCGGCCTTCGGTCGGATGGTCGATGGTCCGCCAGAAACCGCTGGCGGCCAATTGAGGGTCGTCGATAAGTTCTTGGATGGACTGCACCCGCATCACCGGGATCTGTGCCGCTTGCAGGTCACGGATCAGATCCTTAGCGTGCCGCTTGGCCACCATTTCGGCCAAGGTAGCGTAGACCTTGCCTGCGTTTTTCACCCGCGAGGCCATCGTAGCGAATGCCGGATCGTGCGCCAACTCCTCGCGGTGAGCGATGCGAAAGAAGTCGCGCCAGTTCCGGTCAGTGTAGGGCAGCACGGTCAGGAATTGACCGTCGGCAGAGCGGAACGGACGCCGCTCCGGCGTCATGATGCGCGCGTAGCCCATAGGCCCGATTGGCGGATCGAAGGTGGCACCGCAGAGGTGCTCCACCAGCGCGAAATCGGCCATGGTCTCGTACATCGTCACCTCGATCTGCTGTCCGCGGCCGGTGCGCACACGTTGTAACAAGGCCGCTGTGACGGCCGAGACAACGGCATAGGCTGTCGTCTTGTCCGCGACGATGCTTGGTACATAACGGGGCTGGTCGGACACTGACCCGACCAGATCTGCCAGTCCACAAGCGGACTGGATCACATCGTCGTACGCCGGATTGTCTGCCAACGGGCCGCGGCTGCCGAAGCCGAAAGCCGCGCAATAGACAAGCCTCGGGTTGCGCTGACTGAAGGCGGAGTACTCCAACCCAAGTTTGGCGGCAGCGCGCGGCCTCAGGTTGTGCAGCAGCACATCTGCTTGGTCCGCCAGGCGCAGCAGAGCCTCAATGGCGGCCCCCTGCTTCAGATCGAGAACCACACTGCGCTTGTTGCGATTGGTGCAGAGAAAAACTGCCGCCATGCCCGGGTGCAGCGCCGGACCCATCTGCCGGGTGATGTCCCCCTGAGGAGATTCGACCTTGATCACCTCGGCACCCATGTCAGCCAGCATCTGCGTGGCCCAGGGGCCCATCACGACCGTCGAAAGGTCGACGATCCGAAGCCCGTCCAGCGGCCCGCTCATTACGGGCTGCCTTTACGTGCTGCCGGGCGAAAAAGCGGTAGTTGCTGCCCCCCTTCGGTCGCGCGGAACACCACCTCTACCTCTTGCCCAATGGCCAGCCGGTCCAGTTTGCACTCCACGATGTTGGTCATCATGGTGATGCCCTCGTCGAGCGTGACGTAGGCGATAGCGTAGGGCTGCGGCGCGCGACGCATCACCGAGTAGCTGTAGATGCGGCCTCGACCCGTGGCTTGCACCCATGCTGTCGCACTGCTCAGACAGCGGGGGCAGATGGCACGCGGATAGTGGTGGACCTGGCCGCAGTCGTTGCAAGACTTTAGCATCAGGCGACCCTCCCGGGCTGCCCGCCAGTAGGGCTCCGTCTCTAGGTTGATCATCGGTTCGGCGTAGGTCTTTTCTTGCAAGCGTGTCATGCGTCGTTGCTCCCAAGAATCACAGTCGCGCTGCCCATGCGCGTAGCGATGTTACCGCCGGTGCCATGGGCCAACGCGATGCGACAGTCGGGTACCTGCACCTTGGGGTGCGCCTCCCCGCGCAGCTGGCGCACCGCCTCGATCACCTTGGTCATTCCGCCCCGGTTATTCGGGTGGTTGTTACACAGCCCGCCGCCATCTGTGTTGAAGGGCAAGCGGCCTATGCCCGAGATTAGATTGCCGTCCGCGACGAATCTGCCGCCATGCCCTTTCGCACAGAAGCCGAGGTCTTCCAGGGTGATTATCACCGTGATTGTGAAGCTGTCGTAGATCGAGGCGTACTGGATATCGGAAGGCTTCAGCCTTGCCTCACCGAACGCAATCGGCCCAGAACGCACAGCACCAGTGTAGGTGAGATCGATAAGGCCACCGTCGTTGTGCTTGATCGATTCCCCGCTGCCAAGGATCTTCACGCAGCGGGGCCCGAGCCGGCCGGCGATCTCGGAACTCACCACCACCAGTGCGCCGCCCCCGTCACTGATGACGCAGCAGTCCAGACGGTGCAGCGGGTCGGCGATGACTGGGGAGTCCAACACATCCTGGACCGTCACCACTTCGCGCAGCATGGCCCGCTCGTTGTGCTGCGCGTGCTGGGAAGCCGCGACCTTGACCCAGGCCAGCTGTTCGCTAGTGGTGCCAAACTCGTGCATGTGCCGCATCGCAGCCATGGCGTAGAGATTAGTCACCGCCGGCTCGTATGGCAGCTCGAAGCCGTACTCAGGGACGCCAGGGCCGTAGGTGCGCGATCCAAGCGTCTGCAGCCCCTCGGCCCGCGGCCGGCCCGCGAGCGTGATCAGCGCAACGGAGCACTTGCCCGCGGCGATGGCCTGCGCCGCATGGCCAACATGGGCGACGTAAGAAGACCCGCCCATCTCCGTGCTGTCGATATGGCGCAGCTTCAGCCCCATGTACTCGGCCAAGGCCAGCCCGCCCAGCCCAGGGGCATCACCGGCGCAGAAGTAACCGTCGACATCATTCTTGGTCAGTCCCGCATCGCGGAGTGCGCCAGCAGCGGATTCTGCGTGCAACTGCGCGATGGTCTTGTCTATGGCCTTTCGGGTGGGATGTTCGTAAGCCCCGGCAATGAAAGCTGAGACGGATCGTGGTGTAAGCAGGGTGGGCATAAATCAGGATGTGGGTGGGAAAACGCTGCTAGGCGACTGTGCCATCGCACACGGCTCGGCCGTGGGTCAGCACCACGACCTTCCGCTCGGGCACCAGTGCGCGCAAGGCGATCTCGCCTCCTTCGCGCCAGTACTGGAACTCGATCGCGTCGCCAGGAAAAACCGGTGACGAGAACCTGACTTCCAGGCTGCGTAGCCGCGCTGCCTCATGGGAACAGAACGCTTCGATGAGTGCATGGCAGGCCATGCCGTAGGTGGCGAGTCCATGCAGGATCGGGCGCGGGAAGCCAGCGCGTGAGGCGACATCCGGGTCCGCGTGCAGCGGGTTCATGTCTCCAGAGAGTCGGTAGATCAGCGCGGCCTCCGCTCGCGTCGTTCGCGACACCACCACATCGGGGGCACGCTCGGGTGTCGCGATCATCGGCGGAGCCGGCCCGTCACCTCCACCTGCGACCGAGAACCCGCCGTCACCCCGGCAGAACAGGGTTTGGCGGGATGACGCCACGAGTGCGCCGCTGCTCTCCTCGCGGATCGACTTCTCCACGTAGACAAGCGCTCCCTTGCCGGTGCCCTTGTCCACAACGCGTGTGACCCGGCTAACGCCAAGCAACGGCACGCCCAGCGGAATGGGCTGGTTAAGCTCGATTGCTTGCTCACCGTGCACCAAGCGAAGAGCATCAATACCCAGTGCGCGGTCGTGCCTCATCCAGGGGCCGGGATATCCAAGCAGCGCCGCAATACTGGGCATGACCTGCTGGTTCTTCTCGGTGGCAAAGCGCAATTGCCGCGGGTCGAGGGGATCCTGGCCGATGCCGAGCCCCAGGGCATAGAGCATCGCGTCACGCGGTGAAAGGACCTGGCGGATCTCCGGCGACTGCCACCGGCGCACCTTCTCATAGTCAAGCATCCACAAATCCCCTTGGAAAGTCAATTGATGGAGATGCCCGTGGAGCGGATCAACTGGCCCCAGCGGTCGAAGTCCTTGATCAGGCGCGCGCGGTATTCGGGACCATCGACATACTCCACCGAATTGCCGGACTTGCGCATAAGAGTCATGAAATCCTCACTTTGGACCGCAGCCCTGAGGGCCGTGCGGATACGCTGAAGTAAGGGCCACGGCGTTCCGGGCGGTGCGATTATGCCGAACCATAAGTCGAACATGAAGTCGGGGTAGCCCTGCTCTGCCGAGGTCTTCAAGTCGGGCAACAGGGAGGTCCGCCCTGGTGACACGGTTCCAAGGGGGCGAAGCGAACCCGACCGGATATGCTCAATCGCAGTGGACGCCTCTGCCAGCATCACGGGGATGCGGCCCGCCACGGTGTCGAGCAATGCGGGTTGACTACCCTTATAAGGGATGTGTTCCGCCTTGAACTTCTCCTGAATGGCAAACGCCTCCATTACCACCTGGCTCGGGCTGCCTGGTCCAGAGGTGGTGTACTGAAGGGGTTCAGGGCTGCGCCTTGCATGGTTCACCAGGCCTGCGATGTCCTTGACGTCGATGACCTTCGGGTTCACCACCAACAGCATCCGTACGCCGACAAAGTGCCCGACCGTCGTCATGCGCTTGTCGATGTCCAGGGGCTTCTGCTGGCCAAGCAGCGCTGTGGTGGTAGTGTTATTTAACAGCATGATCGTGTAGCCGTCCGGCGGGCTGTTGGTGAGGGTCTCAAGACCAATCAGGCCGGATACCCCGGCGCGGTTCTCCACCACCACGGGCTGCCCGAACTCGGCCGCCATGCCACGGGCGATGGCACGGCCGGTCATATCCGAGGGCCCACCCGCAGGGTAGGAAATGATGAGTTTGACGTTGCGGTTGGGATAAGCCTGGGCCAGCACACCGCCAGTTGCGGCCGTCATCAAGGCCGCAACCCCAATACGGCCTATGTCGCGCCGCGTCCTCTTGAAGTTTGTCACGTGCATGTCTCCTTGATTTACATTCATGTTCAGGAACAAATTATACACACACAAGAACAATAGATCATGACTTCTTTCTCGCAACAACAGAAATCAAACGTCGGGCAACTCGAGCACGAGCTTGGCAAGGATGTTGCGTTGGATCTCGCTGCTACCCCCGTAGATCGTTGCGGCACGCGAGGCGAGGAACAGGTTCGCGGCATGTAGACGCGTGCCCTCATCGGTTTCCACGGCTTCATTGACCGTCGCCGTCTCGCGAAGGGTTTCCAGGAGCAGATCGGTCACCCGTTGAAACGTCTCGGTGATCCAGACCTTCAGGATCGAGAGTTCAGGCCCGGGCTCCCGGCCACGTCTCAAGGCATCCACCAGCGTCACGAAGGCTGCTCCCGAGTCTTCCACTTCAAGTTGCAGACGGGTGAATCGGTGGCGAAACACCGAATCCTGGTCGAGGCCGTGGGTATGCGCGTAGTCGGCCAGCAGCCTCAATGGAAAGCGTGCGAGCCGCGGGCTGCCGAGCAAGATGCGCTCGGAGCCGAGCAAGGACTTGGCCATCTTCCAGCCTTGGTGCAATTCACCGACGAGGTTATCTCGGGGCACGCGCACGTTGTCGAAGAACACCTCGCAGAACTCGGCGCTGCCAGGCAGATTGTGGATGCGACGGACCTTGATGCCCGGGGTACCCATGTCGACCAACAAAAAGCTGATGCCTTCCTGCTTGCGGCCGCTGCTGTCGGTACGCACCAGCATGAACATCATCTGGGCGTCGAAGGCGAAAGACGTCCAGATCTTCTGGCCGTTAACGACGAAGTGATCGCCATCCAGCACAGCAGAAGTGCGCAGGCTCGCGAGATCCGACCCCGCACCGGGCTCTGAGTACCCCTGGCACCAGCGCACCTCACCACTGAGGATCTTTGGCAGGTGTTCGCGACGCTGCACCTCGGTGCCATAACGGATCAGCAAGGGCCCCAGCATAGTGGCGCCAAGGTTGGGCGCGATGTTCATGCCCACCCGGTCGCACTCTTCCTGAAAGCGCACCTGCTCGTACGCTGACAGGCCCATGCCTCCGTATTCAACGGGCCAGTTCGGCGCAGCCCAGCCCTTGGCGTGCAAGCGATCCAGCCAGTCGGTCGCCTGGGACGAATCCAGTCGGTGATCGGGAAACCGCAGGCGCTGCGGAAAATTCGCCTCCAGCCAAACCCGTACCTCGGTCATGGAGCCGGCATCAACGTCGTCCTGCGCGCCCTTGCCGGCGGACTGCAGTGCCGCGTAACGGCTGCGGTTTTCGTCCGCGCCGCCGAGCCACGCGGCCAGCACCATGGCGCGCTTCAGGTACAGCCCGATGTCCGCTTCTTCGGTGTAGCCCATGCCTCCATGTAATTGGATGCACCCCTTGGTGACCACCAGCGCCGATTCGCTACACCGTGCTTTCGCCTGACTGGCCAGGGAACTCCGGCGGGCGCAGTCACCACTCGAAGCCTCGAACAGCCTTGCGTTCTGCGCGAGCACGCAACGCGCGATCTCCTGTGCCAGCAACAAGTCAACCGCAAGGTGCTGCAACGCCTGAAAGGAGCCGACAGGCCTGTCGAACTGGTGGCGGGTGCGGATGTACTCCATCGACATAGAGAGCGCCTCCTGCATCAGCCCCACCAATTCGCCGCAAGCCAGCAGGGTGGCCTGCTCGATGCAAAGCTGCAAGGCCCGCGCGGCGGGCTGCCCCGTCGCCAGACGCCTTGCCAGAGATACGCGCACCCCACGAAGCGAAAGATCTGTCCAAAACCCCCCGTCGATTCGTGGCCGGTGCCGAAGGGTCAGGCCGGAAGCATTTGCATCGATAAGAAAGAGTGCGGTCTCGCCCTCATGCAAAACGGAGACGATGAACGCGTCCGCACCAGCTCCTTGCGGCACAAAGCACTTTTCGCCGTCGATGACCACATCGCCATCGGACGCTGTCTCGGCGCGGCACAGCGGCAGCAGATCCTGGCCTCGCCCGGGTTCTTGCCAGCCGAGAGCAGGGATCCACGTGCCATCCGAGAGACGAGGCAGCCACTCGTCGGACAAGGTCAGATGTTCTGAGGCTGCAAGCACGCCTCCCGCAAGGGCGGTAGCCGCCACCAGGGGCTCGGGGGCCAAGGATCTGCCCATCTCGCCCGCCAGCGCCAGGGCATGACCCAACGGCGCCGCATTTCCGCCCCATCGCTCCGCGATGCAAAGGCCGGTCCAGCCGAGAGCGGCCATCTCGCTCCATGTGGTCCGGCAGAAACCTGGAACCTGGCCGCGCAGTCCCCTTGCTCGTCGTACACCCCCCTTGCCGGCGTGGAAATCGGCTGCGCTTTGCGCCACCAGCCGCTCGTCTTCGGTGCGGATGTCCAAGGTAAGGCTCAGGTCCCGCATGTCATCGACTCCGTTACGGCAAAGCAGCTCTTAACCTCGCCACGCGCCATAGGCGGAAGCATGCGCTTTTTCTGCTCATCGTTGCCGAAAACGACCACGGGGTTCAAACCGAACACGTTGATGTGCACAGCCGACGCGCCCGACATGCCTGCTCCAGAACGAGCGATAGCCTCCATCATTACCGCGGCGTCCGCGATCTTGAGACCCGAGCCACCGAATTCCTCAGGAATGCAGATTCCCAGCCAGCCATCCTTGGCCAGCTGCTGAAAGAACTCCTCTGGGAAGCCGCCTTCATGGTCGCGGTGGAACCAGTAGTCGTCATCGAAGCGCCCGCAGATCTTCTCGACCGACTCGCGGATCGATTCTTGTTCTTTGCTCAGCGTGAATTTCATGGCAATTTCTTTCATTGGGTTGAGAATAAACAAGCGGAAAATCTGCCTTTTCATACGTTTCCATGCCAAACTATACATTTTCATGTATGATTTGTCCACATAGATGAATTATATGAAGATGAATGAAATGCAAATTAGCGCTCAGGAATTCGCGTCATCGATATGGCCACGGTGCTCATGGGCCCCGTCGCGACGCAGATCCTTGGTGACTACGGCGCAGACGTGATCAAGGTGGAGCCGCCGGAAGGCGACGTGATGCGTCACGCGGGAACCGCCCGTCACTCGCAGATGGGCCCGATGTAACTGGCCACAGGCCGCAACAAGCGAGGTAAAGTTAATGTCAGACTTTGAATTTACTGTTGAAGGACCTGTCGCTACTTTTGTGCTAAATCGTCCTCACGCTCGAAATGCTTTTAGTGAAGATATAAGTCAAGGACTCCTAAATGCACTCGAGCGAATTGAACGTGACCAAAGTATTCGAGCACTCATCATTACCGGTTCAGGGGGGGGATTTTGCTCAGGTGGAGATATAAAAGCCATGAGTTCAAGCACTGGCGTCATAACACCTGATGAAAGACGTACTCGAATGAAGCGTTCTCATCGCATTATCAATCTATTGGCAAGTCTTGATCGCCCCATAATCGCCGCTGTAGATGGCCCAGCCTTCGGAGCTGGATTTAGTTTGGCTCTTTGGGCAGATTTTGTTATAGCGACACCTAAAGCTCGATTTTGCATGGCTTTTGCGCGAGTTGGCCTGATACCCGACTACGGAGCAATGTATACGCTTCCACGAATTGTTGGACTTTCCCGTGCAAAAGAAATCATGCTTTCTGCACGTGAAATTGATGCAGAGGAGGCAAAAACACTTGGCATCGTATTGGAAATTACTACAGCGAAAAATCTTTTTTTACGCGCACAGTCAATTGCTCAATCTCTTACAACCGCATCACCTCTTGCAATTTCTTTAACAAAATCAGGCCTTAATAGTTCATTTGGAAGCGATCTAACGACAATGCTAGAAATAGAAGCGACTGGCCAGGGAATGGCCGGCACTAGTGAGTATGCTAAAGAATCGTTTAAACGTTTCACCGAACGCGAACCTTTGCGTTTTATATGGCCTAAATTAGAGGCGGCTGATACTAGAAATTAAAAAATAGTATAAATTTTGAAAGGGCTCCTGCAAGCCTCGGGAAAAATTCTCAGGTCTGAATACAAAAATCAACGGTTCCTGAGAGTTTTTGATGTCGGGGAAATCCCGCAGAGCTAGTGTTTATGCGCCTATCCAGGGTTTTGCAGGGGCGACTACATAAGCAACAACACGCACAACAACATAGGGTGGACGGAACTTCTTGCACAAAGCAAACTAAGTCTTACGCAATTGAAATCAGTGAGGTCGCATGAATACGCGGGCTAGCTGATCAACAGTGACGCGGCCATGCACCATGCGCCGCGTCTCTCACTGCGGCGTGATTCCCGCTAGCTTCGTGATCTCCACAAAGCGTGCTACATCCGCGTCGTGGAACTTCTGCATCTGCTGCTCATCGAGGTCAAGCGGGATCAAGCCGTTCTTCGTGTAATAGTCCCTAATGGCCGGTGCACTAGCCGCCTGCCGGAAGGCTGCGCCGAGTCGCGCCCTGACCGCAGCCGGTGTGTCCTTTCGAATGACGAACGACGTCCATGGGGATACCTCGTAGCCGGGATAGAAGTCCGCGACGAGCGGAACCCCCTCAAACGTCGGCGACCGGATGTCTCCGGACAGCGCCAGGACGCGGAGCTTTCCCTCTCGGATCAACGGGAGAGCACCACTTAGGTCCATGAAGCCCACTTCCAGGTGACCTCCGACTACGTCCGTCACGACCTGGGACGCACCCTTGTACGACACGTTCTGCACCGGTTGCTTCGAGCGTTGCGAAAGCAGTGTCACGCCCAGCTCGTAGATGCGTGCATAGGTGCCGACGCTCAGCGGCCTCTTGGAGGCTGCCGCGGCAGCTAGTGCGTTGCCCAGGTTCGTGTGCGGGGAGGAGGCCCCCACAACAAACCCGGCAGGCGCCTTCGAAATGCCCCACACGTGAATGAAATCATTCGCGTCATATCCGAGGCTCTTGGTCACCAGCGGATTGATCACCATCGGCGATCCTCCGGCCATGCCGATTGCGTGTCCGTCAGCCGGCGCCGATTTGAGGGCCGCCATGCCGATGACAGCGTTGGCACCGGGCTTGTTCTCGACGATGACGCCTTGGCCGAGGGTCCTGGAAAGCTGCTCGGCGAACAAGCGTGCCTGCGCGTCCGACGAACTGCCGCTGGCATAGGGAACGATCAGGCTGACTGACTTGCTCGGATAAACCGACCCCTGTGCGAGGCCGGACGCGGTCGTGAGTACGGATGCTGCAGCAAGGAAGGTTCTTCGAAACATTATGACTCCTTACGGGTGAATGTGGCAGGGCATAGCGAGGATTGCCTGCGCCCGTTTTAGAAGAGGGGTATCGATCATCTTTCCTTCGAATTCGAAGGTGCCTTGCGCCCGGCTGCTCGCCGCTACGTAGGCGGCGACCAGGCGGGCAGAGAAATCACGTTCCTCGAGGCTAGGCGAAAAGGCGCGGTGCGCCAGCTTCACCTGACCAGGTGTCAGACAGGTCTTGCCGTCGTAGCCCATGTCGCGGCCTTTCGCAGCGTCCCGCAGGAACAGATCGTCATCGCGAATATCCACAACCGCCTGGTCGATCGCGAGCAGCCGTGCCGCTTTCGCGGCCAGCAGCACCATGGAACGTGCCGCATGGACCTCGTATCCGGCCTCGGTACGACGTGCTCCGATATCCGCGCTCAAATCTTCGGCTCCAAAGAAGACCGCGCGCAGATGGCTAGTGCTACGGCAGATTTCCGCGGCCGCCAGTACGCCGGCCGCGGTTTCGATCCCCCCGATGATCGCCTGCTTTCCGTCACGGCCGCATGCGGCGACGACCGGGTCGAGGTCGCTAGCGCGCTCCAGCTTGGGCACTACTATCGCGTCGACACCGCTGCGGACCGCTGCCACGATGTCCGCGCTGAACTGCTCGGAACCGGACGTGTTTACTCGCACCGCAAGCGTTCCCGCCCAACCCGTCCGCCGAACTTCCCGCACGAGCTCCGCCAGTCCTTCCCGCGCCGCTTCCTTGCTAGCGAGGGGCGTGCCGTCCTCGAGGTCGATTACCGAGCAGTCCGCGCCGATGCGCGGAAACTTCAGGATCAGGTCGCGCCGGTTCGCCGGGGCGAACAGCAGCGAGCGGACGACCAGACTGCGGGAAGAAACTTCATTCGCGCTCAATGCCTGCATCCTTGACTTTGTCGCCCCACTCCTGTAGCTGGACCGATAAGAACTTCGCGAACTCGGGAGCGGTGCTGGGATAGGCTTCCAGGCCGAGCGAACCCATCTTCGCCTTCACCTCCTGCTTACGCAGAATGGCACCCATCTCGCTGTTGAGCCGCTCAACGATGGCGGGCGGCAGGCCAGCAGGTCCGAGGAGACCGCCCCAAGTGACGAACGTGAAGCCGGGGACCTTCTCGCCAAGGGCCGGCAATTCCGGCATAAGTTCCGAACGGCGGTCCGCCATGACTGCAATAGCCCGTAGCCTACCGCTCTGCACGAGCCCCTGCGATGAGGCCATGTCCACGAACATGAAGTCGAACTGGCCACCGACCAAGTCGGTCAATGCGGGCGGCGTGCTCTTGTAAGGGACTGACAACGCCTTGAAGCCGGCGCCCTTCATGAGGTGCCCCCCTGCGACCTGACCGGACGCGTTGCCATAGCCCATCGCAAAGTTGCCGCCCGACTGCGCGCGTTTCAGGAAATCGTCCAGGGTCTTGATCGGCGACGCAGCGCTCACGACCAAGATGAAGGGAAAGTACGTCACGCGCGAAATCGGCGTGAAGTCCTTGAGGGGGTCGTACGACAGCTTTTTCATGAGCCATGGATTGGTGGACCAGCCGGAGCTCGTGCCTAATACGAGTGTGTACCCGTCAGGCGCGGCCCTACTGACCAGTTCGGCGGCAATCGCGCCGTTCGCTCCCGGCTTGTTGTCGACGACGATGGTCGTCTTCAAGCTCTTCTGGAGCTCCTCCATCACCGTGCGGGCCACCATATCCGTGCCGCTTCCCGCGGAGAAGGGAACAACCACCCGGATCGTGGAACCAGAGGCGGGGTAAGTCTGCGCCAGCACGGAGCCTATGACGCACGCGCACAGTGCCATGCCGGGGAGAAATCTATTCAGGAAGTACATGTACACCTGCCTAGTAAGACTTGGGTAAACCCAGCACGCGCTCGGCGATGTAGCAGAGGACGAGCTCGGGACTGATGGGCGCAATCCGTGGGATCATGCATTCGCGCATGTAGCGCTCCACGTGATATTCCTTGGCGTAGCCGTAGCCGCCGTGCGTCATCACGGCTTGGGTGCAGGCATTGAAGCCGGCTTCGCCAGCGAGGTACTTGGCGGCATTGGCAGCCGCGCCGCAGCTAATGTCGTTGTCGTATTGCCAAGCTGCCTGCATGGCCATTAGCCATGCCGCCTCTAGCTCCATCCAACAGCGTGCAAGCGGGTGCTGAATCGCCTGGTTCTTGCCGATGGGCCGGTTAAAGACAATTCGTTCGTTCGCGTATTTCGTTGCCCGTTGCAGTGCAAGCCGTCCCAGGCCGATCGCTTCCGACGCGATGAGGACCCGCTCCGGATTCATGCCGTGCAGGATGTAGTCGAACCCGCGCCCCTCCTCGCCGATGCGGTCCTCGACGGGAATCTCGAGGCCCTCGATGAACAGTTCGTTGGAGTCGACGCACTTGCGGCCCATCTTCTCGATTTCGCGCACGTCGATGCGGCTGCGGTCGAAGTCCGTATAAAACAGCGTTAGGCCCTGCGTCGGCTTCTTTACTTCCTCAAGCGGAGTGGTACGGGCGAGCAGCAGCATCTTGGTCGCGACTTGTGCCGTGGAGATCCAGACCTTCTGCCCATTCACGAAGTAACGGTCGCCCTTTCGGACGGCGCGGGTATGCAGCTGGGTGGTATTTAGTCCCGTATTGGGCTCGGTTACGGCAAAGCAGCTCTTAACCTCGCCACGCGCCATAGGCGGAAGCATGCGCTTTTTCTGCTCATCGTTGCCGAAAACGACCACGGGGTTCAAACCGAACACGTTGATGTGCACAGCCGACGCGCCCGACATGCCTGCTCCAGAACGAGCGATAGCCTCCATCATTACCGCGGCGTCCGCGATCTTGAGACCCGAGCCACCGAATTCCTCAGGAATGCAGATTCCCAGCCAGCCATCCTTGGCCAGCTGCTGAAAGAACTCCTCTGGGAAGCCGCCTTCATGGTCGCGGTGGAACCAGTAGTCGTCATCGAAGCGCCCGCAGATCTTCTCGACCGACTCGCGGATCGATTCTTGTTCTTTGCTCAGCGTGAATTTCATGGCAATTTCTTTCATTGGGTTGAGAATAAACAAGCGGAAAATCTGCCTTTTCATACGTTTCCATGCCAAACTATACATTTTCATGTATGATTTGTCCACATAGATGAATTATATGAAGATGAATGAAATGCAAATTAGCGCTCAGGAATTCGCGTCATCGATATGGCCACGGTGCTCATGGGCCCCGTCGCGACGCAGATCCTTGGTGACTACGGCGCAGACGTGATCAAGGTGGAGCCGCCGGAAGGCGACGTGATGCGTCACGCGGGAACCGCCCGTCACTCGCAGATGGGCCCGATGTACCTCGCCACCGGGCGCAACAAGCGCAGCGTGGTCCTCGATATCAAGAAGCCCGACGCCAAGCGCGCACTCCTCAAGCTTTGTGAAAGAGCGGACTTGTTCATCCACAACGTGCGGCCCGCAGCGATGCGTCGCGCCGGTCTCTCCTACGATGACTTGCGCGCGGTGAACCCGTCCATCGTCTACGTGTCTCTCGTAGGCTTCGGCCAGGATGGCCCGTACGCGGATCGCCCGGCGTTTGACGACATCATCCAGGCCGCCTCGGGGCTTGCCGGCTTGTTCGTGCGTGCCGGGTACGATCAGCCCGCTTTCGTTCCGGCGAACCTGTGCGATCGGATGACGGGATTGGCGGCCGCGCACGCCGCGATCGCGGCGCTTTACATGCGTGCGCGCACCGGCGAGGGCCAGGCAGTGGAGGTACCCATGTTCGAGACGCTCGCCCAGACAATCCTGGGCGATCATCTGAACGGAGAAGCGTTCGTTCCAGCGATCGATGGACCCGGCTACAGCCGGCTTCTCAATGTTTACCGCAAGCCGTTCCGCACGGTGGACGGCAGCATTGCCGTCACGCCCTACAACGACAAGCAGTTCCGCTCCTTCTTCGCCGCGATCGGACGCGAGGCGGAGTTCGATCGCGATGAGCGCATCAACTCGCACGCCGCGCGGGCTGGCAACTACGACGTTGCCTACGCGCTACTCGCCGACATTCTTGCTACTCGGTCGACGCGCGAGTGGCTAGCGCTCTGCGCAGCGCATGAGATTCCGTGCCAACATGTAAACACGATCGACGACCTTTTGGCCGACCCCCATTTGCGCGACGTCGGGTTCTTCCAAGAAGTGGAGCACCCGACCGAAGGCCGTATCCGGCAGATGCGACCCGCTGCCCGCTGGAGCACGGCGGACATTTCGATCCGTCGGTTGCCTCCACGCGTTGGGGAGCACAGCGTCGAAGTGCTGAAAGAAGCGGGTTTCCCCCAAGACGATATTGACCGGATGATCGCAAGCGGTGCCACTCTGCAGGCCGACGCCGCCAAAATTTCCACCCCCGCGGCTGTGGCCGTCAACTGAAACGGAGCATTCCCATGGCCGGACTTTTCTTTGATCAATTCGAAGTCGGACAGGTTTTCAATCACGCGATCACACGCACTGTCACGGAGACCGACAACCTGCTGGCCACCGTGCTAAGCATGAACCCCCAGCCGCTGCATCTGGACGTGGAGTTTGCCGCCAAGACCGAGTTCGGCAAGCCCCTCGTCAACAGCATGTTCACCCTAGCCCTGGTCGTCGGCTGCTCCGTGCACGAGACGACGCTAGGCACCACGATCGGCAACCTGGGTATGAAGGAGATCACCTTTCCCAAGCCGGTCTTTGCAGGGGATACGCTGCGCTTCGAGACGACGGTCGTATCCAAGCGGGTGTCGAAGAGCCGTCCCACGGCCGGCATCGTAGACTTCGAACATCGCGGGATCAACCAGCGCGGCGAAATAGTCTGCGTTTGCCAGCGAGCTGCGTTCATGAAGCGCGCCCCGGAAGCGGTTTCCGCGATCCGATGATGTCAGAGCGACTTCTGGAGGCCGCCCGGTTCAGCTTCAAGGGGCTGCTGGAACCGGGCGACCGTGTGGTGTGCGGCCAAGTCTGCGCCGAGCCGCTGACGCTGACGCAACAGCTCGTGGCAGACTGCGGCGAGCTGCGGCAGCCGGTCGAGATCTTTCTCGGCGCGCTCTTTTCACGCACCTTCGACGCGACTTCATCGGCGATGCGTTTCCTCTCCTACGGTGCCATCGGGCGCTCTGGGATGCTCGCAGACCGTGGCGTTCTGGACATCCTGCCCGAGCGATACAGTCGACTGGCGGACCTCTTCGCGAGCGGGGCGCTGCGCGCGGACGTGGTCCTGCTGCAGGTCGCTCCCGGGGATGGCGACCAACTCAGCCTCGGACTCGCAAGCGACTATGTTATTGATGCGGCTCGCAAGGCCCGGGTCGTGGTAGTGGAGGTTAACCCGGACGTTCCGTGGACTCACGGATCGCCTTTGCCTGAGAACATCCGCGTCGACCATTGGGTTCGCGCGGCCTACCCACCACTGCAACTGGAGCCACCTATTATGGATGCGGTTTCCCAGAAGATCGCCATGCACGTTGCTTCCCTTGTACCGGACGGAGCAACCCTGCAGGTCGGCGTTGGGGCATTGCCAGACGCAACGCTGAATGCCTTGCAGGACCATCGAGGGATTGGTCTGCATTCTGGTGTACTGGGCGATGCGTGTAGGCGCCTGATCGCGTCAGGCGCCATCGACAACAGCCGCAAGGGAGTGGATGCTGGCATCAGCGTGACGAACACCGTATGCGGGTCGACCGAGACCTTCCGCTTCGTGCATCGCAATCCCGCCGTAGAGGTCCGCCACAGCCGCCTAACGCATGGGGCGCAGCTACTCGCCAAGGTGCAGCGACTACATGCGATCAACGGGGCCCTAGAGGTCGACCTGAGCGGACAGGTCAACTGCGAACAACTGCAGGGTCGGCAACTCGGCGGCTTGGGCGGCCTGCTGGATTTCGCACGCGCAGCACGCGAGGGCGAGGGCGGCCGCGGCATTACCGTGCTGCCGGCCACCGCAGCAGGCGGCGCATACAGCCGCATCGTCGCGAAGCTCGGTGGCCCGGCGACGATCGGACGGTCCGATGCCGACACAGTTGTCACGGAATACGGCGTCGCTCACCTGCGCAATGCCTCCTTGGCCGAACGAGCCCAGCGGCTGATCGCCATTGCGGCGCCGGAGTTCCGTGACGGCCTGCTTTCACAATTGCGTGAACTTCAGGGAGGGGCACGATGAACAGTGCCAAGGGCACCGGACCACTGGCCGGCATCAGGGTGGTCGAATTCGCTGGCATCGGCCCAGGGCCGTTGTGCGGCATGCTGCTGGGCGATCTCGGCGCCGAAGTCTTGTTGGTGGAGCGCGCGGAGCCGGCCGACATCGGCATTCCACGACCGCGCCGGTTTGAAGTTCCCCATCGCGGCAAGGACTCGTTGAAGCTGGACTTGAAGACGGTGCTGGCACGTGAGGTCGCGGCGGACCTGATCAAAGCGGCCGACGTCCTGATCGAGGGATTCCGGCCAGGCACGATGGAACGCCTGGGCCTGGGTCCGGAAGAATGCCTCACGCGCAACCCGGGCCTGGTCTATGGCCGCTTGACGGGATACGGCCAGTCCGGCCCGCTGGCTGCAGTGGCCGGCCATGACCTCAACTACATCTCGTTGGCGGGCGTACTGCACGCCACCGGCCGTGCGGGTGGGCCGCCCACGCCGCCCCTGAACCTCGTTGGAGACTATGCCGGTGGGTCGATGCTGCTTGCCTTCGGCATCACATCGGCTCTAGTGGAGCGGGCGCAATCCGGCCGCGGGCAGGTCATTGATGCGGCCATGGTCGAAGGCGCATCCCTGCTCATGTCTTCGTTCTTCGGGATGCACGCGGCTGGGTTGAATACGCGTCCCCGGGGGGAAAACCTGCTAGACGGCGGGGCGCCTTTCTATGACGTCTACGAGTGCGCGGACGGCCGATATGTCGCGTTTGCTGCCATCGAGCATAAGTTTCGTTCGGTCTTTGCGGAACGCACGGGGTTCCCGGAACTGGCGCTTCTGCAAGCGGACGACTGGAAGAACTGGCCCGCAGTACGCGCAGCGCTGCAAGCCTTCTTTGCGAAACGCAGCCGCGACGAATGGTGCGAGTTGCTGGAGGACTGCGATGCTTGCGTGACGCCGGTGCTGGCGGCGGAAGAAGTTGCGCATCATCGTCACAACGTGGAACGCGGAACATTTCCTGCATGGGGTGGCGCGGTGCAGCCGGCGCCGGCACCCCGGTTTTCGCGGACCTCGACCGGACGGCCGCTGTTGCCTCCGGAGCCGGGCGAGCGGGGCAGCGCGCGGGCAATCGAATGGGGTATTTCGCAGGAGCGTCTCAACTCGGCGCTCAGGGCATAAGCTGCTCCGGGTCGAGGGCTGTTACCGCTACAACGATAATGGAATAATGACGTTTACCGCGCAGTTATAAAGGCCATATGGAAGTCCGACAAGTCGTTAACGCTCTTCAAATCGTAGAGTACTTCGCAGTCCGGGGACTCCCGGCGACTCTCGCCGAGGTTTCGAAGCACTTCGGCTGGCCGCGTTCGAGCACCTTCAACCTGCTGGGCACGCTCGTGAGTCGCGGCTACCTTTACGAGCCGCGCGCGCGTGAAGGCTACTATCCGTCACCGCGCTGGCTCGAGCTGGCGGCTAAGATTGACCGTGCTTCCCCCATTCCATCCGAATTGCACGAGCTATTACGTGCGCTCTGGAAGCGCACCGGCGAGACGGCGGTGCTAGCATCGATCAGCGGCATGTACGCAGTCTTCATCGCGACGGTGGAGTCGCAGGAGGCCGTCCGCTACTCCGCCGAAGTCGGGAAAGTGGTTCCGGTGCATGCAACGGCCACCGGCCGTGCGCTCCTGTCGCAATTGTCGGAGGCGGACAGGGCAGCCATCCTGCGTCGCGCCGTATTCGAGAAGTACACCTCGACCACGCTTCTGAGCGTCCAAGCGGTCGAGAACGAGATTGCGCTGTCGCTGCAGAAGGGATACTTCGAGGGTGTTGGCGAGTTTACGCGCGATCTCGGAGGGATCGCGATGCCACTGGACGTTCCTCAGCGCCACTTCGCGGTACTCGTCGCCGGCCCGGTCACACGCGTTGATTCCCGCAAAGATGAATTCGTCCGGATCATTGCCGAGGAGATTGCGCGCTACATGCCCTCGAAAAGCTCTTAGAGTGATGAAGTGAAACCCAAGAGCTTGATTGGCAAGCCCATCAAAAACTTAGGCGGTTTGTGATGAAGTACGTTCTGGCCCGCCATGCAAACTTTCTTCAAAGTTTCAATTCTTAAATCCCCATCGGCAAGCTGTTGATCTGATTGGATTTTTGTCCATCAGCTCCTGACCAGTGATTGAAGAAAGTGGCCGCACACAGGGTCGCGATGCTGATTGAGACGCTGTTCTGCTCAGAAGCTCCTGACTGAGCGAGTTCGAGTCCCGAATCTAGATCCGAACTTTTGCCTTAACTGGTTCGAGCCCCAAGTCTAGATCCGAACAAAAGGCCTTAATTGGTTCGAGCACCTTGCCCCCCTACGAAACAGAAATACCGGCAGTTTGAATGATCTTCCTCCAGCGCTCGATCTCATCTTTTAGGAAAGGTGTGAACTGCTGAGGTCCTCGCGCATCAACGCGAAAACCTTGTGTTCGTGCTTTTTCATCAATATCAGGTGCACCCATTATTTTTACAACTTCTGCACCTAACTTAGCAACACTAGCGT
>Ga0214919_10004791_pt1 | contig 19534 bp, 18 predicted proteins | sample LL1503_MetaG_FD_177994 | JGI IMG/M metagenome (GOLD analysis project Ga0214919, IMG submission 177994) | Freshwater microbial communities from Lake Lanier, Atlanta, Georgia, United States - LL-1503 | ecosystem: Environmental > Aquatic > Freshwater > Lake | place: USA: Georgia | collected...
TACAATTATATATTTTAGATCCCCTGTCTGTCATTATCAAACTTGCTATCCTGAGCAATAAACCTGTGGGTACAAAAATTTGTATTTCCAAGAATATTATTTTTTTACAAGAACCCGGTCCGTTTCAATCATTCTGTCGCTATATATTTAGCACTAACAAAACCGATATACAATATTTATATAATCCAATACAATTAGCATGTCAAACATATTTGTCTAAAACATCGATTCAACAGAACCCAAAACTCAAGGAATTATTCAAATGCGCGCAAAATGGTATTGTAAGACTTAGCGAGACTTACAAAACGTGCTCTATAATTCGTCTATGTCTTAATTATTATTCTACTTTAATTGACAATCATTTACAAGAAATTTATAATGATTCATTGTTCAAAAAAGATAATATATCGCCCCTTTACACGAGTGATATAACAGCTTCTCTTGTTAAATTATGGACACAAGACCGTATCGAAATTATATTAAATTTAACAACATTTCTAATAAGTGATGAAAATGCGTCTGCTAATGTAAAATCAGTTGAAACAATTATGGTTGATATTGATACGCAGGTACAAACTCATTTTTAATTAAACCAAAGTATTATTTTGAAAAAATGGCTTAAAAATATATTGCTTTATATACATACATACATATATACAATGGATTTCTTAAAAAAAAGCATCAGCACAATTGATAATGCGATAGAAATAAATAAGTTAAAAAGTGATCGCGATGAATTAAATGGTAAATTATCAAAGATAACTGATAATTTAAAGAAATATGATTTACAACTAGAATTAAAACAAATAATAGAATATAATATTCAATCAAATTTACATACAATGATTGGCATTAAGAAGCAATTGTATTTAGATAATATAGAAATTACCGAAACCGTTTCTATTGAAGAATTCTCAAAAAAACATCCAAATCCGTATTTTATTAACTTATTTCAGCTATACAATAATCTATTAGTTTCACAAAATGTACTACAATTATCAATTGACGAAATCAGTTCGCATATAAATATTGATAAGAATACTTACCAAATAAAGAAAGACGAATTGGAAAGTCAACTCGAAACTATTAATACGAAATTAAAAAAGGTGCGCACCAAGCAATTTAAAAGTTAAATTATTCAATAAAATATTTTTAAATATATATAATACAATACAATAATATAATGATGCAAGAAGCAGATATTAATGATCAAATTGTCCTGATAAAATCAGTTTCTTTACCATTACCTATACCAATACCTATACCTAGAAAAAAACCCATTTCTAAAACTCCTACTATTTTAGGCCAAATTAATGACAAATTAAATGATCAGGATTTTATTCAAAAGGTATCTATGATTCCAATTATTGCTTTAGAAATGTATCGAGTCATGGTATCATCATTTTTAGTCCTATTTGTGCCGCAAAAATGCGACAATCATGTCTGCTCTCTCAGTGAAAATATGGTCCTTGAAAATGAGCTCTACACTGCCGGTCTTGTATTTAATTTTATTACAATGGCTTCATTTATTGCGATGTATTCATTGGAAATAAAGCGAGAGAACAGATTGATCACTTATTTAGAAGTTAATAAGTCCGTTGCGTTTGATAATAGTTCCGTTGAACAGGCATTAGCAAAATTGCCTATTTCGAAACGTGACAACATTTGGGCGCTTGATAAATATTATATGTATTCCGGGTTAACGTCGATCGGTCTGTTTATTATAAACACAATTTTATCCGGATTTGTGGTTTACAATTATTACTTGGACAGTCAAACAACGTCTACATATATTACTAATATTTTGTTTATGGTGACCAAATTGGCTGATGTATATTCTAATGTTAATACTGAGAAAAATGTATTCTATTCGGCTTACATGAAGGGGAAGATCCAATACAATGATGTGGATCCTGATAAAGTAACTTTATTTTTACAAGATATAATTGTAGAAAAAAATAATGAGATACCGGATAAGGTTATACCAAATAATGAGATACCGGATAAGGTTATACCAAATAATGAGATACCGGACAAGGCTATACCGGACAAGGCTATACAAATTGAAGATGACGAACATAAGATAGTAGTCACACTTCATGATATATCATCAAATCCATCATCATCAAATGATTTACAAAATTTAGATAATCCAGTATAAAAAATATTTTATAGTTATAATATAGTTATAATTATAATTATAAATGTCTGTATCAAAAGAAGAGGATCTATCTGCGTCAATTAGTAAATCAATGACTATTGATAAATTAAAAAATGAATTGACAAAAAATAAAATAGTATACTCTGCGGCAAAAAAGAAGGCGGATTTTGTTAGTTTATATATTTCAAATGGGTTACATCAAGGGTTAAAGGAAGATGAAAGTGAAGCAAAGGAAGCAAGTTTACAAAAAGAAGAAAGCAATAAAAGCAAGGCATTACCAGAAACAATCGCAAAAATCACAGTTTTAGAAGAACTTATTATGTCTATGACAATAATGGGTCACGGCTGTGAAGATATAACAACGCCTTGGACCAAAGACCGACCAATTTCAGAATATTTTAGGAACAATGTTCGCGTTTATAGTAGATCTTGTGTTCCTGATGTAAACGCAATTGGAAATATATTTAAGAACGAAGATACGATACGAGATGTTCAACGCCGGTTTTCAAATGTGCCTAAAGGCGAAACATCTGCTATCATTGACGCATATGCCAAAGATGTTAAATTTGATTATATACGCCAGGTAACTGGTATTATTACCAATAATGATGAAATGGTCGATACTCCAGGATTTCAAAAATTATCAGCATTGGAAAACTTGTCAAAGACTTCTAGTTTGAGCACATATCTAGCAAATAAACACTTTTCGTTTTATAAAGATGATCCAAAGCAAAAATTAACACAAGCATACCAACATTTATATAAAACACTCGGACTCCAAGTAACTGATATTCGCTTAAGAAGGACCGCGATGGATGGATCTGTTAGTTATGAACAGCTATTCAGCCCGGGTAATTTAATTTCTGAGCGCACTGATATTGCTAATTTTAATTTGATTTACAGAGATGGACTAACCTACGTGTTAAAAGAGATTTTGAATAGGAAGGAATTAGTAAAACCGGCACTCGCAATATTTGGGTTCAAAGGCAGACAAGAGCGCATCATGGATTTATCATTGGAGCAAATATATGAGTTCTTTCAATTAATTGGAGTTAAATATGCGAATTTAATGGATTACACATGTCGCGCTTGTTCTATTGGTAGAATACCGCAAGCATTGTCAAATAGAATATATGATGTGGAGCAAAAGTATTCGGTAAAACCAGTGGCTTTTGGCAAACTTTCAAAGGGCAAGCACAGCAGTACCCGAAAGAGCAAGCGTTCAAAGGGCATGCGCATCACTAAAAAACGTGAAAAATAAATATTAATATTAAAATAAATTATATTACATATACAAATGGCATTTTTATATTTAATAGATTTAATTACAAGCATTTCATTACATATAATTGTTAAATGTAGTAGTTTGATTATACACGGTTCTGGTAATGGTTTATACTATTTATACAAAAAAATCAGACCTGGTTCTTTACTTAAAGATAAAAAATTAACAATAGATGATAATGAATATATTCTAATAACCAAAGAAGAATATAATAAATTAATAAGCAATCAAAATGAGGTCCCAAGTTTACATAATGAATAATTCATAACAGTGATATCATTATGAATTAAATATTAAAGATATATTACTATTATCAAATAGTAATATATTAAATTATGAATCCAACACTACAACAATTAATAGATCTTGTTTTAGAAGACGAATCTGAAAAGGCGATCTATAACATAGACTCAGATAAATCCATTATACAAAAATACTTGGCGGATACAAAGGACGGCTGTAGTAAAGGAAAATATTATTTGGGAGGACAAATTCCATTAAATCTAAATGACAAAATAACGCCAGAATTAATAGCAAAGGCCTGGCAAATGTTCGCTGATACTGGTGATTTTTATTGTAATGCCGCAGAATACGCTAGTTTATTACAAGCAAAAGGCGGGCTATGTAATATAGAAAATATTGTAAAAAAATATATAGAATTACAGAAGTTACGTGTGTTAAACGTGCTGGATAAGACGAAATTGGTATTTGATGTTAACAAGGTCATTGTATCATTTATTTAATTTTGTTTTGTTTGACAGTCTTAAATTCTTGACCGTTTTACTTTACCATATCTCAACGGATCTCGCTGTCTTTGACAGTCATATTTTGCGCGCTTGTCATCATCTTCTCTGAATAAGATTTCCATCTCAATTGCCGTTGATTGGCTTAACAATTGATCGCGTTTATCATGCGGATTATTAAATACATATTTTAAACAATAATGAAGGTAATAACTTACCGAATATATTGACACGTCATCAATATTTTGTATTTCCGTTCGAGTATTTGTAAGCATCTGCTGTAATTCATGTTTTGTTAAATGATCAAGATCCATTTTAAGCATAAATATTTATATACTAATTTATTATATATATATTTTTCAATTTTATTTATCTATCGCCAAACCGGACACTCTATTTTTGCTTTATCCGTATTCATAATATCATATATCCCATGAATATCCTTTGGGAATTTGTTTATTACATGACTTATTAATTCATTATCCGTTTCCGTCTCTTTATTCATCCTAAAAATTGGCCGCAACACCTTCCCAATATTCTTTTTTGATTTTAATAGTGTAGGCATGTGAGTTATCAGCGTTTTCCAAAACCCGAGCATGTCTATGTAGGCGTCGCGTGGATTCGTATCGGGACAAGGCATGCCCGAATAGTATTTGTATGCCATATATAATGCGTGCGATTGGCAGAATTGTTGCGACCCATCGATTTGCATGCGTTTCTCATATGGATTGAAAACCGTAAAACTGGACATATCTAAATCACATGGTTTACTTTGCTTACTATCATCATCTTGAACTACAAACAGCCAATGTACCTCCAAAATATCATCATTTGTACCACGATATGTTCGGGCTCTTGGAATTAACGCGTTGTCAAATTTTCGATCTAGTGTAATATTTTCTACATGTAATTTGGTCAGCTCTTCTGCTAATTTTGACGTAGGAGGTGCTACTATTTTCTGAAGAACCTTTACAAATATAGGCATATTTTGACCAATAAGATCCATAAAGAAACTACCTGCGATGTCCAATTGTAACCGATCAATATCTTCGCTATTTAATTTTGTAAAAAATGTATTATTTTTCATATTTTTCATATTATTATATTATTATTAATAATATAATTATTTAATACTTATATCTTTTTCAATTTTTTATTTATTACTGTAAATTTTACAACTAATACTTCTCCTTTTATGTTTACGATGTTTTATACTTCCTCCAGTTTGATTGGTTCTTCTTAAATCTCCAAATTTGGGGGTCATTTGGTTGTTAGTAGTTTCTCTATTTTCTTCCTTTCCTCTATTTTCTTCCTTTCCTCTATTTTCTTCCTTTCCTCTATTTTCTTCTATACTTTTATTATTTGTTTCCATTGGTAAATTTTGATAAGTATATGATTCATCCATTACTCCTGGTCTATATTGGACTCCTCTTATATCCGCAATTGATTCACGAATTCTTTCAAATGTTGATGCGCATTTAACTGCTGCCATTTGAATTGTATTTACTGATGTACCTGGATATAATTCAAGTTCGATAGAGACATAATATGCCAATTTAGATGTTAATTCTAGGGCTCTATTTGTGTGACTATATTGGTTCATATTCATTAACATTTGTTGTTGGCCTGGGTATCCCATTGGTTGTTGACCGTAAAGCAATGGTTGTTGACCGTAAGGTATCTGTTGTTGGCCATAAGGAATTGGTTGTTGCCCATAAAGCAATGGTTGTTGACCGTAAGGAATTGGTTGTTGGCCATAAAGCAATGGTTGTTGGCCGTAAGGCATAGGTGGTTGATCAGATATTGCTTGATTGTTGTGTGTACTTGAATAATATTCTTCACTGGCTCTGCCTCCAGTTAGGTCTTTTGAACTTCCTTCTGCTGATCCGCTACCGCTACCTCTATCTCGACCTCTATCTCGACCTCTACCTCTACCACTTATTCTACCACTTATAGGTCCTCCTCTACTTATACGAGAGACACTAACTTTTGATGATCGATTTGAATTATTTTCTTCTTCTGCTTCTTCTGCTTCTTCTGCTTCTGCTTCTGCTCCTTCTCCTTCTCCTTCTTCTACTACATTTTCTTCCTTTGATCCTTTCTTTGCTTTAAGAGCAGTCTTTATTTCTTCCAGTTTAGTCTCATATACATTTTTATATTCTGTATATTTTTTTTTTAAAATTGTATCAGATGTTTTTAATAATATTTCCTCTATTTTTCTAAGTATGTTTCCATCCTTTTTCCTCTCCTTTTGTAATTCAGATTGTTCCATGTCAGCGATTGGTGTCTCCTTTGTCCGTTTAATACGACTTTCTTCTTCATCCAAATAAATACCTTCATCTTTCAATACTGATTTTCCAGCATCTATATCCTCCTTTTTCCTATCTATTTCGATATTATTTTCATCTATTTTTGTTGACAACTTTTTCTTATAATCTTCCAAAATTTTTTTGAAACCTTTTATCGTTGTTTGATAATCATTTAATAATAAGGGGGTATTTAAAATGGCTTTTATTTTATTTTGAAATTTTGTTCTTATTCCTTTTTCCGAGGATGAGGATGTTAATTTTGAGTCTTCCTTAAAATAATTATCCCCAAAATTATCTAGAAATGTGGTTAGATCATCTTCTTCTTCTATTAAATATTGATACAATGTTTTATCCTCATAACCCTTTTTAAAATTAGTACCAGATATTTTTTGTAAGCAAGTATCTGCTAATTCAATATTACCTTCAAGGTCTGTATTTTCCTCGACCAAGTCTTCTACATCAAGTTTATTTTCTGCTAACAAGTCTAAATTTTCTTTATTTTCGATGGCTGGTTTTTTGGGTAATGTTTTTGCTTTTACAGCAATTGCGGTACCTTGTACAGCAGCGCAGGTGTCAGATAAAAACATAATAATGTCATCTGGTATTTCATTAATATCATCAATACCATAAATTAATTTATTTTTGATATGATCAAATACTAATTCATATTTTATTCCTGTTGCTCCTGTTGCTCCTGTTGCTCCTGTTGCTCCTGTTGTCCCTGGTTCTTCAGAATTCAATGATGGTATTAATATTTGTTCCTGTTTAGACGCAGGATCAGATATATCTGTTTTTACAAAATACATAAATTTAGCATCTGGTGTGTTTAAATTGGCACTTGTTAATGCCTCACAAATTATGGATACATTTACGTATTTTTTTAATTCAGATTTGAGTTTTGTTTCAGGAGCAGAGTTCATAGATTGAATTGTACAATCGTCACCTTCTACACTTATAACTTTATATATTTGAATAGCACTAGAAGTAGGAGTAGGAGTAGGAGTAGGAGTAGGAGAAGAACTAGTTAGAACTGTAATAACAACAAAATCATTTTCTTTAATTGTGTTCTCAAAATTTGTTAAATCAAAAATAATTAAATTTGTTTTATATTTGGCAAATACCATTTGTATAACAGTTGCCATATTTGAATCAGGCACATTTAACATTTGAATTATATCAGTAACAGTTGTACCAGTATTTGGATCTAATAACCCATTCAAATCCGTATCATCTCTTAGAACTATCCAATCCTGACAATCATTAGGAAACTCATATCCACTCAATCTATTCATTCGAATTACTTGTTTTAATTGCGAATTTAATTCATTTGTAGACTGTATATCATAATCTTTTAATTCATTCAATATCCACTTTTGAATGCGGGGTATAAACTGTGGAAACTTTGTAAAAAATGTATTGTTTTGAGGGGTTGATTTTAGATTATCGCACATTTCAGTCAACCCATTTGTGTCAATAACAGGATCGATCATTTTACTAATTGTATCGCAATATGTGTCCAAAGCATCAATCGAATATTTTATTGAATATTTTTTACTTACATACAATTTTCTCAAAACATCATTACTGTTAATTCTAGCCTCAATAGTATTCACTTCATTTATCTTGCTTATATCCCACATTAATGATCTTGGTAATTGTATAGCACTAGCACTAGCAGCAGTTAAACATTTTTGTATATCATCATAATATGTGCCACTATTATCTGCGATTTCTATATAAATTTGATTAATATTTTCCTCCGAAACATATAAACTATGTTGTCTCAAACACTGTAACTCAAGCAAATATATATATAAACTAATATTTTCATATGCGTCTATTTCCGTAATAGTTAAATCAATATATTTAGATTCTTGTTCTGAAATATCACTATTTAAGACTGACATGATATCACCAAAAGAAATTTTAGATTTCCCACTGGCTCTATCACTCGCTCTTGCTTTATCTTTTTTCTCCTTTTCTGTTATTTTATCAAGAAGTTCATCATCTGTCAATACTGGACTGTTTTCTTTTGTTAATTTAGCTGTAAATGTTTCATACGCAGTTTTTTTAGTATCAGCATCTGTTATTTTTTTATTTGCGCTTGCTTGTATATTCGTAATAAAATCAGACATGGGCGCAAAATATATACGCCATATATCTGATTGATTCATAAACGCATATAACATGATTACTAACATGTATATAGTATATTGTCTATGTTCAATATCAATCAACTCGGGATTGGCTTTATATTTTTCCATTTCAACCGATTCATTTATATTGGGCACGACACTATTTTTAACATATTGATTCATAAATATAGTAGTAAACCATTCGCTATGTTTGGTTTTATAATCCTGAATTGTCTGATTGTATGCGTCTGAATAAATTGATAGATCTGGGTTGTAAGTAGGAGTAGGGTTCGCCCTTTTTTCTCTATTTTTAATCATATTACCCGTGGGTGTATTATTTGATGATAACCCTTTGAAAATATCGATATCCAAATCAATACATTGTTGCGCCAATAAGGGATCTGTTTTTCTAGTATAACCAATGATTTGTCTATAATTGTCTTTAATAAACATTAATAGATCCACTACACTAACAAAATATTGTTGTTGTTTATTGAAAATATCCAATAATGCGTTGGATAAATTATATAGAGATTTCATATATTCATTTTTCTGTTGATTCATATATTTAACCTGATTTTTAGCAGTATTTATTTCGGTTTGTTTAGGTATTTGTCTTGATTGTATTTTTTTGTTTATTTCATCAATAAACCTCTTTAATTCCAATACAACATCATCAAATGATTTCTTCATAACACCAAAATCAATCATAATCAAATCAAAAAACAAATCAGTGGCATCTAATACCGCCTTTCTAGCCTCTGTATATTTATTATATAATTCTAATCCGGGTGCCGATCCCAACACAAATGTTTTTAATTGTTTGTCGTCAATTAGGAATAGAAATGTAAGAGGAGTACATGGCGTCATTTTATTGGTCATTGATGTACACCCAATTGGATCATTTTTAATCAGCCCATCTTTCAATAAATAATCCAATGATGGAGGGATTTCATCTAATATATCATTGTCTTCTGGCTTCACAAATAGTAGCTTAGCTTTCTCCGCTGCTGCCGCCTCATCGCTCTCGGGTAATTTATCCGAATTCGCTGTTTTAGCATCTTCATTGTCATCTTTTATGCCAGCCGCAGAAGCATTTCCAAGACGGACCCCCTCACCTAGATCATTTAATTCTTTCTCAGCATTTGCCAATTCATCGCCTTTAAGCGGAGCAAATGGAGTAATTAACTGTTCAATTGGTTTTGTATCTAACTCCCAATCACCTTTATTCCAATTATTGCTAACAATAGTATATGGTCTATTATTAATATACAAAATATTATTGCGCTTGAATAACGTCTCAATTGTTAGCTGAATGTTAGTATCAATAACGCCTTCTTCTTTTGCTTGCGACAATGTGCGGTTTGATTGCATGCTTGTAAAACTACTTAGAATCCTATTAATTAGCGAATCGAACTGATTTGGTAGGAAAAATTGGGTCAATAACAAATCTTTTGGCGCGTCATTTGGCAAATCAAAAATTGCTCTTTTGGTATATTCTACAAGAGGATTGATGAAGACTGTATGACTGTTTATTTTTGGCACGGACATGCTAGGGTCGTAATTGAGTTTATAATAGTTTGCTATACGGGTTTTAATATAGAATATTATTGTATTTGGGATTTTTGGGATTTTATTTATACCGGGTTTATTAGTGGGATTAGGCGTATTTACATTGCTGATAATTGGGTTAAGAGGTGAATCAGGAATTGGATTTGTATTATTAATAACAGCAGCAGCCATATTTATAATACTTATATATTTTTATATTATAGTTTATTGTAATTTTAGTTTATTGCGAATCTACATTATCTGTTATATTACTATTGAACATCAAAAAGGATTTTCTTTGATCCATTTTGTTTTTGTGTTTCTTTGATTTTTCTAAAATAGCAATTGCTGAATTTATTTCATTTTCTGACACAACACCATCATCATTTGTATCTATTATTTTTGTTAATATCCTAAATTTTTTAGGCACAATACAATAAGGACTTTCTTCATTAAATAAATGATCCGACAATATGGTAAACACCGCGGTCAAAACCAATGATGTATATATGTCACGCGTACCCATCCATGCCATCGCAAACACCAAAATTTGTTTTGTAACATTCATTTTTAAATATTCCTCCATTGATCGACTAAATTGAATGGAAATAAATTTTGAACCTACGTTTAGCAAAATCATAATAACACCGGCAAAAAATTTGCTATTATTAAGAAACATTATATGCTCATGAACGAATGAAACAATACTAGACATTACTATACTATATTAAATTAATATAAAAATAATAAAAATTTATATTGATTTGTTTAGTTGATTTGTTAAGTTGATTTGTTTAGTTTAAAATCCAGCATATTGTGATGAAAATTTACTAATAGCAGTTTGTGGTTCAGCTGCGTTTACATGAGAAGATGTAAAATTTTCTTTAGACACATGTACGGTATTTGATGGGATAGATTTTATTGTTTCTTCTAATGCCTGCTTATCAACTCCTTTAGAAGACTTGTCTTTTGATGAGGATCTAGTAGTTACTTGAATAGTACCAACATGACTTGTAACATTATCATCACCAATTGTAACGCCTTTGTTTAACGTAATAGGAGTAGGAGGACTAGGACTAGGAGTAGGAGAATCAGAAGAATCAGGAGAAGAAGAATCAGAAGAATCAGAAGAATCCGAATAAGAAGTCGGATTAGACGATGTATTAGCAGCAATAGAATTCTTAGCAGCAATAGAATCCTTAACAGCAGAAATTTTCGCAGCAACAGCTGCTTTTACATCTGACCCTGACCCTGACCCTGACCCTGACCCTGAACCTGACCCTGACCCTGAACCTGATTCCATGCCTTCTATAAAAGACATATTTGTACCAATAATTATAATTAGCGCAACTAACAAGCCTAAAGTAACATTATTCATAGCAAAAAATATCAACAATATGATTAAAAATACTCGTCCTAAAATATTGTTATACATATTATTATAGAGTCCAGGGTTTATCAATAAAATTACAACAAGTATCATAAATAAACCTAAAATTCCTTGCATTTTAGTAAGTGTCATTCTTATATAAAATAACCAATATATTTTTATAAAATTATTTGACTTATTATTAGTTATATTATACATTTAGACATTCTAAACGCTAATATTACCCTTATTATGTTATTCGAAGAGTCCCTTTCACTAAATATTCATCAGCGACTTATATTTGTTACATAAATTGACGATTTAATTGTCCAAAGGTTTAAATAATTATCTTAATTTTTATTAAGAGAATGTCTTTAGCAATGACAGCCGCATCAATAGATAATGAAAAAATGAATGAACCATCTATAATAGAAAGAAAAAGACAGGCTAATAATAAAACTCAAAAACGAATTTCTACTAGTGAATTCATAAGGCCTGAGAAAGTGAATTCGGTTCTTAATTCTATTCATAATCAAAGTCAAGGCGATGAATCCGAAACTCTAGGAGATTTTAATTCAAAATATACATCTGTTAAAACAAATTATCAACCAATAACTCCAATTAATCCATATGCGCCTCCTTCTTTAACTAGACAACAACAACAGCAACCGCAACAAGAAGGCATGACAAATAAAAACAACTACGAATATGATGCTAATTCTAATAATTCAAATAATTATAGTTCTCAGTTTGTCCCTCAACCAGTTCAAGATGACGCTATGGATTTACAAGAGCTACAAGGTGTCTATATGAATAACGAACAAGTTAAAAAATATTTTAAGAATTTAGTGCCTAATTATGAAGGTCCTAAACTAAATACAGATCTGAATAAAGTACATCATAACCAGAGTAGATTTAATAATAATAGCAATAATAGTAGTAGTATCATGGATACTGGTGGAGCAAATCAGGTGCTAATTGAAAAATTAAATTATATGATAAATTTACTTGAAGATCAACAGGATGAACGAACTAACAATGTCACCGAGGAAGTTGTGTTATATTCATTTTTAGGGATATTTATTATTTTTGTTGTTGATAGTTTTGCGCGCGTTAGTAAATATGTTAGATGAAGATAATATTTATATATTATATATGACCAAATCAACTCGGAATAAACCTAAAACACGAAAACAAATTAAAACACGAAAACAAAAGCACATGTCTATTAAAAAAAACAAAATGCCATTAGATATATCTGAAACTGTGTTATTTACTGGAACCTATAATATTAACGATCAAATTAATAATGGTATCACATATACTCTTTCACCTGTAATTAGCAAAAACCCAAATGGATATAATCCATTCATTGGTAATTATTATAATACGACAGATAAATCACATTCATCCAATAATTTGCTTTTAGAATACAACAATATTTCATCTTATTTAAGCGATTATAAAACAAAAATTGGCCAAATACAATTTACTGGATTAGATATAAATAAGTCAAAAAATGATAAAGCATCAGTTAAGTTTAGAGTGTTTGATGTGAATAGTAGCAGTGGAATATATGCTAATATTACCAAAGTTATTATAGATAACAGAAAGATTAACCGGGTTATATCCTTTATTGGTAAGAAATAAATAAATACAAGAGAATAAATAAATATTTACAATTAAATATTATAATTATATTATGTTAAATAATTATAATACATGACTAAAATTTTTACTATGGTAAAAGGTGAGGCCGATGTTGTTACTGATTGGGTTCTGTATCACGGAACTATTTTTGGTTTCAAAAATTTATATATTATTGATAATTTATCATTAGATGGAACATGGCAGGTACTTCAAAAACTTAAATCAAAATATAACATTAACATTTATCGTCTTCCGGATTATAAGAAAAAAGGCGAATATATGACAAATTTTATGCGATCTTTTTGTGGAAAATTTGAATTAGCATTTCCCATTAATATTGATGAATTTATTGTTTGTTATGATAAAAACACAAATAACATCTATTGCGACAATTACAGTTTTAGTAGAGTGTTTAAACAATTACCATTAGCTGCCGTTTATAAGATGAATTATATTAATTGTAAACTGCTTGGTCCTGATGGATATCAACGCGCCACATTAGAAGCGACAAATGGAGTATATGTTAATTATGGCGCAAATGCCAAGTCGTTTTTTAATTCAACTCTATTTAATGGGAATATTGATCATGGTAATCACTATAATATGACTAAATATGTAATAACTGATCTATGTTTGGTTCATTATCATTGTCAAAATTTACAACAATTTAAAAAGAAAATATACAATAATGTTTCGGGGTTTGGATATAACCCGTTGGATTTACCTGAATTGAAGAAAAAATGCGCTTCTAATAATATTGGTTATAAAAACATTAGACTTCAAGTTGATATACTCGAAAATAATTATAAAATAGTAGTAACACCTAGATCAAATACCGACATAAATTTGTTGCCAATTTCTAGATTATTGGTTTCTTTAAATATTCCTGAAACTAAATTTGTAAAGGATTTATTATTGATTAAGACAGAAAATGATTTGCCTATAGATGAAGAAAATATTACAATGTTAATTGAAGAATTGCCCTTTGTAGAAGAAGCAATTGTTGTAGAAGATCCGATTGTTGAAGATCCGATTGTAGACGCAATTATTGAAGATGTGATTATTGAACTAATTGTTGATCCGATTGTTGAAGATCCGATTGTTGAAGATCCGATTGTAGAAGAAAATGTTGTAGAGGATCCGATTATAGAGGATCCGATTATAGAGGATCCGATTGTAGAAGCAATTGTTGAAGATCCGATTATATATCCAATTATAGAGGATCCGATTATAGAGGATCCGATTATAGAGGATCCGATTATAGATCCGATTATAGATCCGATTATAGAGGATCCGATTGTAGAAGCAATTGTTGAAGATCCGATTATAGATCCGATTATAGAAGCAATTGTTGAAGATCCGATTATAGATCCGATTGGTGAAGCAGTTGTTGAAGATCCGATTATAGATCCGATTGGTGAAGCAGTTGTTGAAGTACCGATTATAGATCCGATTATAGAAGCAATTGTTGAAGATCCGATTATAGAGGATCCGATTATTGAAGTACCGATTGTAGAAGCAATAGAGGAACCGATTGTTGAAGTACCGATTATAGATCCGATTGTAGAAGCAATAGAGGATCTGATTGTAGAACCAATAATTGAAGATGTGATTGTTATAGAAGCAAATAAGGAAATTATAGACCCAAATATAAATATACAAGAACAACCTTCCCAAAATTTTGATCCAACCTCAGTCCCTCCAGGATGTTCTCAACAATAATATATTAAGGAAATAAATATTAAATAATATATATTGTAACATACTTAAAGCCCTTTAAGTTGTTTATTAATATATATTATTTCATCCCACACATTTGTTAGTTGATAATAAATACTTTCCCATTTTTAAACGATTTATGCGCAAAATTATAAAAGAAATATGCTGTTGGAGATGTCGCTATTGGAAACGTTTTTATTTGTATATTATCAATAATACATTTATTATCACTTATATCTTCTATGATCAGAAACCCAAAAATGTTTATATTTCGCCTCGACTCTTTTTCTAGTATATCCCACAGCGCATATTTAAAACCCTGAACAAATTCTTTTGTATTTAATACAGTCCCATTCATCGACGCAATACATGAAATCGCTTCCTTACCTTTTTCAATGTTAGTACATGTTTTTTTAAAGATATATACTGCTTCTATTTCACCATCTATTAGTAACATAGATATAAACATATTTTTTGTTTCAATTAACTTCAATAAATTACCTATTTCGGGAACTATTGATATATCCCATTTATTCTGATGATCATTAATAAAATTATATAAATAATACATGTTTTGATTATCACCAACTAACAAATTCACCTTGGAATGTAACGGATCCGGTGGATCTATCCAATTCTTCATGTCAAAACAATATGTTTTATATACTGTTAATGGAACAATACCTGTTAGTTCATCTTCTCTTTTAAATAAACTAACACTAATATCACCATTTAAATGGCATTGATTATATTCATGAGTTTGGATCAATTGTGGGGCTATATTCTTCTTTCTGAAACCCTTTTTGACGCATAAATAGTCTACATAAAATACATCAAATTTCGCCGGATTATTTGAATTCGTATTCGAATTCAAAATCGTCACATGTAACGGACGACTCGTTATTACACCAACTAACATCTTATCATCTATGGTCTCATTTGTTTTAACCTTAATTAATACATCCGGTTCCCAAAAGAAAGACCAAAATGACGGCGATGTGTGGCCTTCAAAATAGGGGATAATATTGTCACTTTTTGGATTATAAAAGTTGTCCTTTTCTCTAAAATAATTATGTTGGACTAATGTAACAAATTCTTTCATTTTATGCTGCGGAACTCTTTGAAAATTATACGTTTCTATCTCCTTGAAATTAGTATATCGGTTTTTTTCAGGAAACTCATGCCGAATAATACCTATATTAAAAAACCAATAATATAGATCATAAATATGGAAAACTGGCTGTAAAGCCCAGAACCTGAACTTCAAGCGGATAAATATGAAAAATAAGATTATGAATAATATTATTGTTCCTAGTAAATATAGAATCATATAAATAATATATAAATGTTATATATTTATTATATAATTTGAATTTAAAAATATTAGATATATTAAATATAGTAAAATAATATAAAATGTACGAAACCCTTCCTAATCTTGTAAATACAGTTGGCGAGGCATTTATTATTGAGAATTTGTCTAGTTATATTATTAACATTGATACTAGCTTAGCTATGAATAGACATGAAAATAAAAATGTTAATGGATTTGTAAAGGTGTTTGAGTTTGATGTTGACTTTGAAAAAGATACATTAACATCTGTTATCTATAAATTAAAAAATGATATTACATTTGGCATCCTTGATGATAAAAATGAGATGATATATTTAATTAAACTGTTTGATAAAATATTATCAATGAATCAGTGTAATATCAATTTTAATAAAGTTGACTATTTTATAATTACTAATGCTGGTAAATATGAATTGAGATTTAATATTAAAAATATTGATACGGATATAGCTAGTGCGATGTCTAACACAATTATTTATAATAGGAAAACAATCAGCTCTATTAGGAGATCCATGTATTTGGATATACAATCAATTCGAATCGGAATCATTGATAATAATATTACTAAAAATGTTAATTATTACTATAATTTAATTAATTATGGCATCAAAGGATGCTTTGGTTACTATGTTTTTTCAACCTTTGTAAATACATTATACAACCCATTTTGGTTTATTAGAGATATAACTAAGAAGCTTATTTGCGCATAATATCCTTGTCTTTCTGTTATTTTTCTATTACAACCTCCTTTGCGACATTTTTTACTATATGAGAAATATTATTATGTTGTTCATCATTCGACCCTCCTGACATGGAATTCATTACTATTTTCAGATATTGATCATTCTTCCTTGAATCTGATTTCTTACAATCTGGATTCAAATTCGTCCATTCTGTTATCTGTTTTATATTCTTATTCGCCACTTGTTTAATGGCATTTTTTAGAACCATTTTATCATCATCTTCTTTTGACCATTTATCATCATCTTTTATATAAAACACTTCTCGTTTCAAATCGCTACAATGGATTGGCCTAGAATATGTATCTAGATCTTTCAAGTTTCTTATAATAATTCTTGAGACCCCCTCGACGTACCCCATGTGGCCAAACGTCTCTAGATCTGATAGTTTCATCTTAATATTATCCACAAAGTCGCTAATATTAATCGCATCTTTACATTTCTCATTCAGAAACAAATTTAAGTTGAATGAATTATTGTTATTATTATTACTATTAACATTTGTATTATTTATTGTATTATGATCCTTCTTTATTAACTCCATAATTAAAGTTTTAAATTCGGCATTTTCCTTAATGAGATATTCGACTAGATTATCTTTTTGTATTAGATCAGGTATAGTGGTTGTGTCTATCATTAGCGGTTCATTTATATTCATGTTTTTATTAATGTTATATTGGACACATTTTTTCCTATGTTTCCATAACCCAGTACGTTCTTTATAACTATTTCCACACTCGCAAATTAGTGAATTTGTTGAAACTCCGCCAATAATGTTGACGCGGTGCTTCTTGGTAAGCAAGTGTCGATTCCAATCACTTAATTTATGACATATTATCGAGCAAGTTTCGCATTCGTAATTTGTCGGCGGAATATTCGCAATATTTGTTGAAATATTCATATATTATGTCAACAAAAAAACGCCTAAAGATTCCCACAAATATTTTGCGGAAAATTAGCATCACAGTTTTTTCATCACAGAAAAAATAATTGTTACCATTATGGTACAAAAGTGAAAAAAAGGGTCATTTTCAAAACTCTTTTTGGTTTTCCGTTTTTGGACATTTATAAATGTCCAAATTTCAATTCCCTTTTTACTTTTGGCTTTTTTTTTGTGACTGAGAAAAATAGAAGAAATATACAGAATATTTTGTGAGCATATATGGTCAGGTGATTCGTTGGACAAAAAAGAGGCATAAATAACCTACATAACATGCCCATTATTACGGCAAATTAGTTACAAGTTATTTCTACTATCGGACTATCATTGTCTAATATGTAATATATAATAAGAATCTTAGTCACAGAAACAGAGGCATGGAAGAACATATGTGATATAAACCAATATGGATGATGTCTTTGAGACAGATGATCAGATATAATAAATGATGACACAATTGTTCCAAGAGTTATTACAGATAAATAAATAGGTAAATATATAATTCCAGTAGAAACATATATAATAAACACTATTATTGCTACGATCCTATCAACTTTTCGTCGCATTCCATCTTCAGCACATCGCCAATGATTAACAGAACAAATAGTCGTAGAAATGCTCAAAAAACCATACAAATATAACAAATGACAGTAACCATTTAAACACGCATATACTGCCGGAATTAAAAAGAAACAAGATGACAATACTACCCATTTTGTTATCTCAAATGGTTTGGGAAATTCAGGAATAATTAGATTGATGTCATTTCCATCTATATTATAATTATCTTCTTTATAAAAATAATTTTGATTTTGATTATCACGGATTAAAATCATTATTATTTTTAAGTATATATTTTTAAGTATATATGATCACGTAACTATAATACCAGAAAAATGGCATTTTTTCACTTACAAAGGTGCCTTGTTTCATCCATAGTATACCCATTCTTATACAAAATATAACAAATCGTGTTAGGATATCCAATCATAGTCAAACAAAATATTCTATCTAAAAACCAAACATTCACATGTGAAAAATCCGAATATTTACTAAAAAAAACAAGATCCTTTATAGGTATTTTCAATAAAATTTCATATCTCTTATCCATTTTTGATATTTGCTTCATATATTTTCCATTCCGTTCCTTTATAATACTCCCATCATATGAAAGAATTATGTTTACTAATTCAATTGGCAATATATTCATCTAACAAAATAGTAGTAAAATATAGTAATATTATTTTATGAACATTTATACTGATGATAATAGATATAAAAAAAGGATATATATATAATATTTTATATATATATAATACAAATGGGACGTTTTTATAGCGGAGACATAAATGGCAAGTTTTGGTTCGGGATACAAAGTAGCGACGACATAAGCAATCTATTAGATATCGATACTGAGATGGTTTGTGAATGGTATGGCTGCGGTTGTATGTTTCATGATGATAATAATGAAGATAATGAATATTGTATTGAATGCTATAATAATAAAGATGATTTTTTATTAAATGCTAAAGAAGATATGGAAGCAGATGGTACTGAAGAATATTACCGAGAAACAAA
>Ga0214919_10004793_pt1 | contig 19533 bp, 19 predicted proteins | sample LL1503_MetaG_FD_177994 | JGI IMG/M metagenome (GOLD analysis project Ga0214919, IMG submission 177994) | Freshwater microbial communities from Lake Lanier, Atlanta, Georgia, United States - LL-1503 | ecosystem: Environmental > Aquatic > Freshwater > Lake | place: USA: Georgia | collected...
CGACGCTCAATACGTCGTATTGAGCGTCGGTACACGAAAGATAGCCAAACACGCCGCGTTCTTTAACAAGCTTCTTGACTCTCGGGATAAGATGGACATCCTGCTCCGAGCGCGCAAGGAAAATATTAGGAAAGTGAATATGGAACCCGTGCTTTATAACAATATTTGTACCGCTCGAGACTTCGTACGGATCCTTAGTTAATACAACACATATGAGGTCGCCGTCGTTAATCTCGTCGCTAATCTCTAGAATAACTTCCTGGTAAATCTTGACAATTTGTTTGACAACATCCATCGTATAGAGTTCTGTATTGTGAACCTCGTCGCTCTCAATCTCCATTTTTATGTCAATATCGCCAATGACAGGAAGATCGTTGTATGGTTTCTCTGCGATTTCATGGAATATGCCGTTTTTTACATCTCTCGAGTACACTTCCCAGAACTTGTGCATGACCTTGTTTGAAAATTCGTATTTTCCGCCAGACATGTTGACATGTGTATGTCTGACATTCGAGGTGTAAGTCTCCCTCAGTATACTATCAACGGAACCGAATGTATCGTCGTCCATTTTTAATTGGAAAACTTTTAAAGTTAAATCAAAATTAAAGAATATTTTATATTTTATGAATAAATGAGTTTTGAAACCATCAGAGTTTTGAAACCCAACGACTTTAGGAGAGGAAATATTGTATCAAAGTCTCCGACGTTTGTCATGGTCCAAAGCAATTCATGCGGGTATTGTACCGATGCGAAACCAGAATTTGTAAAAGCGAGTAAACGCGCATCAAACAAAAACATAACATTTGCAACAATCCAAACTGATGGAGACAAACGCGACGAGGCTATTGCAAAAAGCCTCAAATCTGGCCAACTAGTTGGAATAGAGCCTATGAATGCAGTTCCGGTGTTTTTATTATTCAATAATGGGAAGTTTGTAAAACAGTTTGACAAAAATGACCGGTCTGCAAAAAGTTTGTCGGAATTTCTTAAAGAATCACTTTAATCCTACACTCTCCACCGGAAGTCCCCCAGCAATCATACCATCAAGTTCTTCTAGTTCGATGTTATAATAGACTACTTCGTTTGTGTCGTTAACATAACCAAGCGACTTAAGGTCAGATATACTTACTCTATTAAACTCTTGTATTTGATTTACGTCAAGAAATATGATATCGTTAGATCCATTTGTAAATATTATTCCGTGAAAACCAGAAACGTATATATCTTGTATTGGGATTGTTTTGTTAAAAAACCCTTTCGGAATTTTATACGGAACATTAAATGGGTGGATATTATTAAATTTGTGTATACTAGCATAAATATATTTTATCCTTTTTGGTTTTGTAGTAATAACTCCCTGTATGTAATCTCCGACTTTAAGATTTTGGATTTCTACAAATGTATTTTCGGAAAGTAATATCGGTGTATCTTTAAGAAAACATTTAGAGTCTTGTGTATTCTGCAATGTTACGGCAAAGTCTTGTACGGCAAAGTCTTGTACGGCAAAGTCTTGTACGGCAAAGTCTTGTACGGCAAAGTCTTGTACGGCAAAGTCTTGTACGGCAAAGTCTATAGTTATTAACCCATTACCTCCATTCCCATTACCTCCATTCCCATTACCTCCATTCCCATATTTTGCAGATCCAACTATAAAATCTAAGTCGACATAACTTCCACCCCCTGCGCCCCCTCCCGAATCGCCTCCAGCACCGCCTCCGCCAGCCCCGCCACCGCCTCCACCGCCTGTACCATACCCATAACCTCCATCTCCCTCTTTATTATAACCATATCCTCCAATCCCAAGACTTTCTATGTTTCCACCACCTTTACCTCCAAATCCATTTCCTCCATTTCCACCATCGCCATATCCATTTCCGCCAAAGCCGTTACCTCCGTGTTCGCCTCCTCCCAATCCTCCACCATCTTCGTCTCCGTTTCCACCAAACGCGTTTTCTTCACATCCACTGCCTCCTCCTCCTCCGCCAACTATAATAGGAACGCCGTCTTCTGTATAAATTCCAGAAGAGCCTCCGCCGCATCCACTGCCTCCTCCTCCGCCAACAGATATAATAAATACTTGATTTGGATTTATATGAAACTTTGCAGCGACTGATGTACCTTCTCCCCCAGAAAACAAACCACATCCACCGCCCCCACCCCCAACAACATTTACGTTAAGGCTTAACACATCATTTGGTGCAGTCCATGTAATCTCTCCAACCACATCGTAAACAAAGTGTGTCATTTAATAATATTATTATTATATAAATGGATGTCAAAATCATTTACTGTGCAATTATAATAGTATCAATACTGCTACTGTTTATATTCACGATGAGCCGTGAGAAATACAATAGTGTTCCCCCCGTGTGGAACTTTGTGTCGTTGGAAAATTCTGATTCTGACCCAGACCATGAAAAATGTTATGGAAAAAAATGGATAAATTAATTTTATTATTATAAATGTGCTGGAGTTTTAATGCGTCAATTGTTACATGGATTATATCCCTGATCACTGCTCTGTATTTACTAACTCGAAGGAAAAAGAATGATATTGTAATGGGTTCGCTTATATTGGTATACTCTTCAATGCAGTTATGGGAAAGCTTAATGTGGTATGACCAAAAGTGTGGAACCATAAACCTGATAGGAACAAAGTTGGCGTATATAGCCCTGTGGTCACATGTTATGGCAATAGCAATAGGTTTATACATCGAGTATAAGGTCGTGTATCCGATGTTTATAGGAGTCGGTATGCTTGCCATGGCATATATATACAAACCAGAAGTCTGGAATTGCTCAAAGCCTGGAGACAATAAGCATCTTGTTTGGGGATTTGACCCCAGCTTCTATATGTTTGTTTTTTCAGTTGCAATTGCATTATGTTTATATTATATCAGACCCTTTAAGACAGCGGCAATAATATCGGCGCTGTTCTTAACAAGTTTTTTTCTTTCTTATTTATACAACAACAATAGTAAGACAACGGGCAGTTTCTGGTGCTGGGTCTGCGCGATATTCAGCTGTGTCTTTGTATTTACCAACTTGTAAAGATTGATTATTTATAAAATTATTATAAAATAAGTTAAAATGGACAAGGCAGCGGTAATCAAGTATGTCCATGAATCAATGGCTAAATGTAGTATAAACTCAGAGGCTATATTCCGTCACGCCGTGAGGAATAATCGCCTCGACATAATAAAGTGTTTAGTAAATCTTGGAATACACGTTCCCATCGAAGACAATTGGTCTATCCTATATTCTATAGAACATGATTTGGTGGAGATTGCACACTATCTATTAGACTATTGCGAAAAAAACGGCAGTATTTCAAAGGCAAATTATCTTATCCGAGCATCTATGTTTGGAAATCTTGAGATTGTCAAGATTATCGTCAATATGGGGGCAAATTTCAGAGTCAACAACGACTGGCCCTTATGCTTAGCAGCTTGTGGAGGATATTTACCAGTTGTTAAGTATTTTATTGGGCTGGGGGCAAACCACAAGGCAGATAATGAACTGCCGCTTAAGTGGGCGTCAATGAACAATCACTTTGAGACGGTAAAATACCTTATTGGTCTTGGGGGGTCGAAATGCCACATCTCATATGACCAGAATAAATATGTTGAGTTTTGTGACAAAATTGCCGAGAAAAATAGAATCAGGGCCCAAAAAAAAATATACTTTTGGTGGATCCAGATTTGCTATGACATTAATTTGGATGTTGGAAAGCGGATGCAAAAACTAAATTTTGCCGAGTATGAAAGACTGTGTAATTTATAGATTTGTAATAATTTACAAATCCTAAGAGTTATTAATAAATTAATAAATTAATAATAATTAATAATATAAATGAATAAAACAGAGTTGATAGAAAAAATAAAAACCTTGTATCCTTACTACACTAGAGTAAATAGCATGAAAAAAAGCGAATTGCTACAACTATACAACAAAAACTGTGCTAACATACCCCTCGTCAATAACAAAAACAGTTGTTATATGGACAGCCTGTTTGTTGCCCTTTTCATTGGTGATAGCGACAAGAAAATATTTAATCTGTTAACATCAACACCAACGGACAACCCCATTGTCATAACTATAAAACAACAGCTCTTGAAAATATACAATATTATTACCGGCAAAGTTTACAGAGAAACGATATGCTCTCGTCTTAGGCATAATATCAACAAGTTTTTTATTGAATACAACCGTGATAAACTAAACGTTGAAGTTGTAGACTGGAAGCATGGACAAGTCGATCCCACCTTTTTGTTTGAATGTCTTGAAAAAATCTTCAACACTCCAAATATGTTAAGAGAAAAGATATCAACATACGGGTCGCACACAAAAAAAATAGCTGTAAAGAATCTTATTGTGGGAAATGTAGATGACCACACCACAAGTTGTATACATAATATTACAAGCGATAATCTTATTGGAAAAAAGACACTTTTATTAAAATCCATCTTCCCAAAACGAAAAGAGGTTGCGCATCTTGATAAAACCAATTTATATAGACTCGGTGGAATTAATGTTCCCACAAAGGTGGTGCAGGTTAATGTATTATCATCCCCGCTTGTCTATGTTAACATTGACCGAGTTGTTTACGGAATGAATAAATTAACCACTGAAATAATCCCGTTTAGGAAATTAAAACTTATTAATAATAATTTACCCATCTACTTGAAAAGTATCATAATCCATTACGGATCCAAATCTGGAGGCCATTATGTATGTGCGTTCGAGTGTAAGAACAATTGGTACTTGTATGACGATTTGCATGACGATATACAAAATATCGGCACATTTGAAGATCTTCTTACTCACCACAATATATTAAAAAATACAAAAGCTTTTATATATTATTAATAAATGATTATTTTTAACCTTTAGGATTGTCCCTATTTTCTTACATGCCAACCATACATTATTTCCATTTATTAATTAGTTACTATTTGCACAAGCCATCGAGAATCTGCTCCGTTTCCGCTCTAGATAAAAATATATTGTCTATTAATGCAGCCTCCCTAATAAAAATACACTCTCCTTCACAGAAACAGCCCTTAGCATGCATTGTTCTATAGTTATATTCCCAGTCCACAATGTAGCAGTTGTTTTCTGCCGTTTGCAACGCCCATGTGCATGGGCCAGTCCGCTTAAAGACAATATTCTTTTCTGGTTTTGGGAGATTCATATTAACAACAATTTCGTTTGTTGTTGGATTGCGAGATAGATACCAGTATTTGACATTCTCCATTTTAATTAATATGCTTTGTTTAAATTACTTGTAATTAATTACAAGTACTTACTTTCGCACAACAAACGGCTTTCGTGGTTCAAGAGGTTTAAATGTCAACGATCGGATATAATAATCGATCTTTGATTCTGTATGTGTATGGAAGAACCGGCATTCTTGGCCGTTCTTGCACGCCTCCTGATAGGTGCAGGTTGGGGGCGTATATATCTCCATCGTGTGTGCAAAGTTGCACGCAGCGTTTTTGCATCTGTTGTAAACAATTGTTGCGCTTTTGTCGGGATTAATGTCAAACTTTACAAATTGACAAAGGCGAGTATTTTTCTTGTCTGGAGTCTGTCCAGACAGACGATTATACAGGGCGGGCGGGCGAGTCTTGACTACCGTGTACTCTTGCTTAGTCGACTGCTCATTGATAAGTGTTCCTTCTACTTTTTGTAGAGGTGCCACATCGATTGGCGGTGTCACGATCTTGGGAAGTTGCCAAGGAATCTTTTTAAACTCGTATGGTATTTTTTCATCGGATTGGGACGAAGGTAATACAGTTACGGTTTTTTTATCAAGTGGAAGAGATGCAGGACGGATCCGTTCGGGAGCGCGCGTGTATGTATACTCTTCAACTAAAACTACCTCTGTTTCTGCTTTGGCTTTTAACTGCTGTTTAACAGGAGGAGACGTCTTGATATAGTTAACGCGTCCTCCACCCAAAACAACTGTGCGGCTGTTGTAGGTTCCGTCGTCACTCTCGCCATCACTTTCAATGTCAAACTGATAAGACATTTTCTATTTATCTTATATGTCATGTAATTAAATCAAAATTATTTTTTCTATTATAAATGTATACGCTCGATAACAACGGTAATAAAGTCCTGTACACGTCTAAAGATGTACAAGAAAACTATGTACCAACGCAAAATACAGACATGATTTACATTGGAATGGGTATATCTATTATTGTTTTAGTACTCCTTTGTTTTATGTTGTATCGGAAAATGTCTAAACAAAATGCGTCGCCAAATAAATGAATACTTTTGGTAGAGAATTAAAAAAGATTGTACATCACCATTATGTTATAACAACAACCGCCGACATAGATGCGTATAAGCACATAACAGATTTGTTTTTATCCATGGATATTAAATTCAAGTTTTTTGAGATGTGTACTCCGGGTGAAGTACCACAGGCATTTGTTTCCAAAACAATAGGTAATTATAATAGGAGGAAATACATGAGAGACTACGACTTTGTAAACAGCAAGTACACTCGTGCAAGAATGTTACTTACATATTATATTTTATGGTGCCACTGTCAAAAAGTCCATCCCGGAGAGACAGTTATGATCTGGGAAGATTCAATTGTATTGAACAATTCACTATCAGAGGATGAATTTATTTACGTATTAAGTTCTTCAGTTGATGAATTTACTAATTTAAAATATGACATTATATTGCTTGGACATTTCCACCAACAGTTTAAAACCTATTACACCGACGACGGAAAATCTAGAATAAAGTGTGATATCCCAGTAAATGGCTATTCACACTTTTCACAGAATTTACTTAAGCTTGATTACAGTTTCCCTGCAGGAGCAACTATTTATTCTCCGAGGGGACTCGACAAACTTATCAAAGGATTCGAGGAAATGGTTAAAGGTAAGTTAATATATCCAATTCAGTGTTTTATTGCAAACATGATGGAAGGAGACTTTGAAGCATATGGGGTTATTTATCCCCTATTTGGCCAGTTGCTTGAATATGATTCTATTGTATTAAGAAATGTGTTAATTTTGAAATAATAGTTCTAAATAAATACAAATAACTATATATGGAAAATAATAAATTAATTTTCCAGATAGCATCTGATATTCATATTGAGAAATATCCGCTAAATAAAAACGAGTTGGTGCTTGATGTCGGAAATAACTCGCCGATTGAAGATGAAGATGTTCAGAAACCTCCCATTAAACAATTACTCTCCATCACCGATTTTATAGAAGTGTCTGCTCATAACTTGATTCTTGCTGGGGACATTGGCTCTGCGTACCACACTGTAGAATTAACACACTTTTTGAAATCTTGCAAAGCTAATTTTGAAACTGTCATTTATGTAGCTGGGAATAACGAATATTACCTCAGAAAAGGATATCAGATCCGGCCGCTCAGGGATCTCGAAGAGACAATCAAAAACATATGTATAGAAACCGGAGTATATTATCTAAACAATTCTTACATAGAAACCGACACGCATATTATATTTGGGTCGACCTGGTGGAGTCAGATCGATGGTTCCCCGGCAATGAATATTTTATTCGATGATCATATACTTAATTCCGACGACTTTAGCCATATGCATTATACATCGCGTATTGCTTTGAACAAAGTTATTAACATTAACAAAACACTCAAAAAAAAACTCATTGTTGTGACACATTACTGTCCGACTCGGATAGGAACTATGAGCGGGTATCACAAACGCGACGAATTTGCAAAACTTGTCCCATATTACTTTTCGGCATCCGAGCAATTCCTGAACAAGGGTGCAATTGATGTTTGGATTTATGGACACACACATCTCTTCCGAGATTTTATATTTGATAATAATACTCGGATCATCTCCAACGCAGATCCTCGCAAAAAGTTTTTTAAAAAGAACTTTGTCATAGAAGTATAAAATAAATTAATTGTAAAATTAATTTACATGGAATGTTTAATTTGTCTGGAAAAAACCAAAAGATCATTATAATTTATAGCGCTTGTGGGAACAAGCTTAATAGCAGACGCATTAGTGTTTATTGCGAGAAACGCAATATAGAAATATTCTTTGGTGGTTGGGGATAGGTTTACATATTGCAGTGCCAATCCATTATTTGTTACTGCATTATATAAAAGTGTACTATATTTCGTTTTATCTGACTTTTTAAGGGCATCTAAAAATTCTTGAGATACATATCGTAGTGCCAAACCGTTTTTTGTAACCTGCTCTAAAACATTTGGATAGTCTGAAATCGTTGCGTCACTTAACTTTGTTTCTTTACTTTGAGTAAAGTTTTCTGTCATGTTATAGATAATTGCAATAAGTATGGCAATTATTACAATAATAGCAATCAACATATATTTATTCATTTATATTACTAAAATTTATTTATTACACTATGATTGCTTATTTAAAAATGTCACGTAGAATAAAATGGCATATAATCTTAGGAGCAAGAAAGTAAGGTTAGACCAAGATGATAATAACGAAAAAACTGAGCCCGAAGAAGACAATTCAGATTCAGAGTCTTACTCTGACTCTGAATCTGAAGATTCGTTTATTGAAGATGATGACACTACATTGAGAGACCAAATTATCAATAAATTACTAGAAAACACATATATACTTAATCCATACAACGTTGAAAATTATGAAAAAATGGATGCCCATTATATAAATACTTTTATTAAAGAGGATAAGAATATTTACAAAGATAAGGTAAAGCATTTACGACAAATCCAGATTGATGGATATGTTAAGCTCGAAGAAATTGTCGATGCAAATATCCCGGACTACAAAAAGGCTGAGCTTATGCTCCTACACGACCAATTGAAACAACTTCAGTACTTCCAAGACGAGTTTATATTTATCAACAAAAAAATAAAAAAGACAATCGAGTATTACAAAGAGGCAAAAAGTGTCTTTGTCGATGATGAAAAAGAAATCATGAGCAAGATTAAGACCGCTCCAATCAGCGAATACAACCGTGAAAAGCTTCTAAGAAAGCTATTTTCACTCCAGAAATGCGAGTCTACAGAAAAGCACGAGTTACTGTCATATATAGAATATGGTTTGAAAATAGTAAACGTGTCTCACCCAAGCCCTTATGCGAGCACTACCGACTATTCATTGCTCGCAACAACTATTAAAGAGCAGCTAGACTCGGCACTCTTTGGCCAAGATAAGGCTAAGGAAGAGATTATAGATAATGTCATTTGCCGGTTGATTAATCCGGAAATCGGTAACATCACCGTCTTTTCTGGCCCGCCGGGTGTTGGAAAGACGCATATGGCGCGCCGCCTAGCCGGTATATTGGGATATAAGTTTTACCAGATTTCTCTGGGGGCTGTCAACGACGCATATTCAATTACTGGCTCTTTGTCCACATACATTGGATCGCGTCCCGGGGAAATATACAATGCCATACGAGAAATGGGATGTGACAACGGCATCATCTTTCTTGACGAGTTTGACAAGATTTTCGACACATCTAGAAATACCACAAACTCCAATTTGGAAAATGTGTTTCTGAATATTTTGGACCCGACACAAAACTCTAATTATAAAGACAATCATCTATTTGACCTTAATATCGACCTAAGCAAAATCTGGTTTATTATTTCTGTGAATAACATCGATCACATCCGCGGGCCCATCAAAGACCGTCTTCGCCCAATCATATCCTTTGCACCCTACACTCTTGATAACAAAATAAGCATTCTCAAACAATTTATTATCAGAGACACAATGTCCACATATAAAATCGATTCTTCAAAGATAAACATCTCCGACGACGCATATAAAATGATGTGTGATACAAAAGACCCCGGCATTCGGGAAGTCAAGAATACTTGCGAGCTCCTTCTAAAACGCGTGAACACGTTAATACTCACATCTTATGCGTACAAACCCACCTATTTTATTACTTTTAAACATACGATTGACGGGAAAATTATCATTACTACAGACGTGGTAAAGAAACTCACCGACTACACAACAAAAGAAAAGGAGGAAAAATATCTATCTTTTTATTCATAATTTCAATTAATAATTGAAATTATTTAATCCTTAGGAATTAGCTGAAGTTTCAATCCGATGCCCATCAATTCCTGATACAATAGCTTAAACACATATGGCACAACAACACGAGATACATTATTATCCTTACAGGCCTTGCACTCTGTCTGTGACGTGCACACCATCCCGCACTTTTTGCACACGACAACTGAATATTTGTCGGACATGTCAAACAATCTTTCTTTCAAGAACCTGCTTGCGCCACATGCCAACATACAATCTCGTTCCATCTCGCCATGCCTCAGCCCGCCGTCTTGTCTACGCCCCTCGACGGGCTGGCGCGTCAGAGTCGTTGTATGACCAAACGCCCGGGCATGCATCTTATCGGAGACCAAGTGTTTTAGCCGTTGGTAAAAGATCGGCCCAATAAATATCTGGGCCTTGAGCCGTTTTCCGGTTGCGCCGTCATACAGCCACTCGTTTCCGTTCCGCTCATATCCGGCCTTCTCTAGTTCATCACCAATCTTATGTGTAATGTCAACGCTCGAATTTGTAAACGGTGTTGCATTGCCGTATTTTCCGTTTATTGCACATCGCTTTCCCAGCAATGTTTCTAGCAAATGGTTAATTGTCATTCGCGACGGAATGCAGTGGGGATTAATAATAATGTCTGGAGTGATTCCGTCTGCTGTAAAGGGCATGTCCTCCTGACGCATGATCATACCACAAGTGCCTTTCTGGGCTGCCCGGCTTGCAAACTTGTCTCCAACCTCGGGTTTCCGACGGAGTAGCATAACAACCTTTACCAGTTTATATCCCTCGCTCGATGACGTGATGATAACGTTGTGTACTGTACCCTCTTCTCCCGTTTTTATGGCAATGCTGGTGTCTTTGGGGTCAAGATTGTCTGTGTTGGTAAACACACGGCCGATGATAACATCGTCCTTTTGGACTTTTACTCCTTTGCGGATTATCCCGTTTTCTTCTAGATATGTATAATTATATTTTTTTTGTTGTAAATCTTTGCCAGGATATTTTATAATGTGGTAACTCGTCTTTTCATTTCTTGTTGTCTCTTCGCCGCGGATAGTAAAAAATGTGGTAATATGAAACATTCCTCTATCAACAGCTCCTCCGTTAATGATATTTGAATCTTCTTGGTTCCACGCAACCGGCAGAATTGCAACAATTGGATTCTGTCCAGAGGGCATGCTATTGAAACCGAGTAAGTTGCCGGCATTGGTATTTACAAGCGGCCTCTGTGGATAATCGATAATATGTAGGGTTGTATCCGCACGAATATTTATATTTGTAAGTGGTATGCCCAATGCCTGTTTTGTCATACTCGACTGGTAACAATTTCTCGGTGACTGCGAATGGTCCGGAAAAGGGATCGTGCTCGCACATACCCCTAGAATGACAAAACTGGGATCAATCTCGCAAAAGTCGTACACGATTCCTTTTCCCAAATCAGATATATTCATTGCAATAACCGAATTCTCAATTTCGTTAAAGTCAACATACCGGATGAAATCATCATCTACCAATGTATCCCAGTCATAATTCACTCCCGAGTAAATGCTTCCTTCGCGCACAACATACATTGGGCGAATAAAGCGGCCAGAGTCGCAATAAATATTAATTTCGTTGTCTAGACTGTCGTAGACAATCGATACGGTTTTGTCAATATGTTTGTTATCTCTAAGCATTTTCACTTCTTTTTCCAACAGGCGTGGAGCAATTGTTCGACCAATAAGACTGCCGTTTAGAAAAATAATTGTTGCTTTATTATCCAGAGATTTTGATGAAATAGGATAGATGTTACTACACGATAATATTAGTTCCTTAACGATTGTTGTTGGTATGGTACGCGTTAATCGTACAAGAAGACTAAAGTTCATAACAATACCGCACTGCTGCCCCTCGGGGGTCTCTGACGGACAGATTGCCCCAAACTGCGATGTGTGAATCTGCCGGATCTTTTCGTTTTTGCTGTCTTTTCCGGTAGAAAAGATGAGTCGCCGAAGATGGGATAGAGTCGACGGAAACGATACACGGTCAAGCACCTGGGATGCGCCGGCGAAACAATGCTTTGTGCCTTTTACGCCCCAATTTCCCGTTTTAAAACACCATTCGATTCCCTTAGTGATAAGACATGTTTTTTTCGACGAGTCTTTGGAAATGTGCGAAACAATGTCTGTGTTTTTCTGCAGAAGAATTTGAATCTTTTTAATACTATTCATTAACAATTTCTTGAACACGTCACAAATCATCATGCCAGAAGACTCAATTCTCTTGTTCACCATACTGTCTCGGTCATCGCTCTCGCGCGTTCCAATAATGGTGTTGATGAGTTTATTGATCATATATCCGAGGAAAATGGCCTTTTCCTCGGTGGTAGAATGTATCCCCAGATGCGGAAGAAGCTCAATCTCAACAATTTGTCTGGCGTATGCATACTGTTTTTCTTTTTGGATTGGAAAGCGGAGTTTTGTAGAGATGTAGAGTATGGCCTCATCGCGCGTTTTTATATGTGCACAATCAAACAGTAGTTGTTTTATATAAATTTGTGCAGAGGGATATGAAACATTGATGAGTTTCATGATTTCATCGTCCTGGACAAATCCCAGCGCCTTGAAAACCACTCCGGCACAAATCACGTCAATATTTGGAAGCGAGAAGTACATACTGCGTCCCTCTTTTGGAAACAACACTCTGATAAGAACAGAGTATCCAGTCTCGCTGTTTGTTCTGATCTCGCAAATATATTTATATTTTTCACTAACGGTCTCCGACTGTTGAATAACTTGGATACAATTATACTTGAGATGCATCTGTGGAATAAGAACACGCTCGACGCCACCGAGAATAAAGTACCCGCCCTGATCCATGTAGCATTCACCCAACTCCACACGATCGCGCTCATTCTTATTATAGAGGTTGCATATCACCGACCCAACCATTACGGGAATGTAACACAGATTTACACGATTTTTACATTTTATTTCTTTCAGGGCCTCATCTTCATATACCTTGGTAATGATATCGACAAAGACTGGAGCACTGTAATTGAGATCGCGCTCCCGCACTTCTTTTGGATATATTGGTCTAATATTCCGGTCTTCATTGACTATGTGGGGTGTATCTATAAAAACCTTTCCAAACGAATATTCGTACCTTCCTGTTTTATTTGGCGGCATATCAATCCGCTTAACAACAATATCGGGGATATCGGCCATTATTTTCTGGATCTCATGTGTTACAAAAAAATTATAACTATCGAGTTGAATGTGGACAAGGCCGTATGATTTAATAAAACTTTCAAGAGTCCTGTATGTCTGTGTATGCGTGTGGTCGAGATCATTTTTACAATCTACACAGTGTGTTGCATGTGTATTCTTGTTAATATCACAGAACGTTGCGACGTTAATCTTACAAACTTGGCAAGACATGGTTGATACTAAATGTTGTTGTGAAAAGTCAATTTTAATTTGTAATTTATTACAAATATATTTAATCTAATTCAAATAATCAACAATAACATTCGGCGGGAGCTGATATTGTACAGTAGAACTATTTGTTAAACTAACTAACAGGGACGAATTTTGTTGGACAACGCTTCCGTATAACGCGAGAGGCGTCTTTGTTGAAAAACCTTGAAAAGATACGATATCTCCCGTTAAAGAGGCGCTTGCGCCTGTGAGAGATATTGTGTAGGTAAATCCACCAGCCGCATAATTACCTTGAGTGGGGTTCATTAAAGATACTCCTTTGATAATAGATCCAGCACCAATAAAGCTATTGTAAGATACTGCTGGAAGCGAGTTATAACCAGCAGACGCTTGTGTAGTATAACCAGAAGGGACAGTACCACTATTACCATATGCCACCTTAGTATCTCCATACGGGGTAGCGATTACACATTCGAGAGTTCTAGGTTCGATAAGATTCGTAAAGTTCGTAGGAAGATTATAAACAGACACTTATTATCATCTTTTTTTTTATTTTTTTTATTTAATTTTGATTTTATATAAATTTATTTATTGTAAGTTTTAAATGCAGAATATCTACAGTAAATATATTCAAGAGTTCGGCGCCCGAATAATCGAACGCTATGGAATCCAAGCAACAACTCAAGAACTACTGGAGATGTGGGACGGAGTTGTTGAATCTGGTTCGGTTGTTGTCAAGTTCCAATCGGGAACCAACGCTCGAGTAAAGCCGGCTTGCCCCGAACAAGCTGGATGTTCAAAGATATTGTCAAGTGGCGCCAACAAGGGAAAGGAGTGTGGGAAAAAGTGCATTTCGCCATCTCTTACGTGTACTAAGCACACAACGCATACGGCATCCGATAAGGATCGTTCCGATAAGGATCGTTCCGATAAGGATCGTTCCGATAAGGATCGTTCCGATGACGAAAAAATGTGTGCCAGTATTCTGACGAGCGGCACCAATAAAGGAAAGGAGTGTGGGAAAAAATGTATAGATGCAACAGACACATGTCTTGCACATTCTAAAAAGACGGTTGCCACCAAACCAAAGACTGCCTATAAGTTGGTTGTCAAGGCCCGAGAGAATGGCCTTCTTGTTGCAATCAATCAGACCCCAGATGGATCCTTTTTTGTCTTCGACAACAAAAAGGATCGCCTTATCTGTGGAAAAATCACTCCCGAAGAAACAGTGATTGGTCTTGATGAATCCGATATTAAATTCTGCAATGATAATAATCTAAAAATGGCTCCTGTAATTACTCGCAAGGAGGATATCGAAGATATCCTAGACGAGGTTCAGGAAGAATAATTTAATTTACGACTTAATTAATTAAGTCGTCATAAAGTAAATAGTTTTTTTGCCATCATCGCACACGCAATGACCAAAATAAGTATAATAATCAAATATGGTGTAACATCTGGCCGGTAAAAACGTTTGCAAATATCGCATTCCTTGATATGTTCGTATATATATTTACAACTGCAATCTTTAGGATCAACTGTCTTATCTCTCTCATAATGCTCATACGTATTCTCAATTTTGGGTTGGTATATAGGCGTAGGCATAGGCGTAGGCATAGGCGTAGGCATAGGCGTAGGCATATCATCAATCAATGGTGAATTCGGCGCATTCATACGGCCATACGACATACCAGATTCGGGGTATGGATCATTCTCTGGCGGGCGTATAAAGCGGTTTATATTTACTGGGGGTTGGGGGTCTAAATCCGGCAAATCCTCAATCCTCGTAACCTTTTGATATGGCATTTATTAAAGAATAATTTTTATTAGATTAAAGGTAAAAGATAATATAAAATGATGTTTTCAATCGTACAATCCTTCTTTTTTAAATTCAATGCTCACAACCGTATTGAAAATGGAATATTAGAAAAAAATCTTGTCGACTTTTTTAACAACTTTAGAGTCGAAAGCGACTATGAGCCTTTTTATATCGTGGATAAAAATACAATCACAATCGATTGGTGTACCCACACTAACACTTTTTATACAATTGTTTACGAAAATAGAATTGTTCTGATCAAAAATGATAATAGAATTACTGTTGATATTGCACATCTTCCGGACGCAACAGTCCAAGATTATATAACAGAATGGATAATATTATGAAGAATTCACATTTTTTATTTTAAAATAAAAAATGTGATGTATTATAAAGAATGAGCATTTTTCCATTTTCCCATGATACGTTGATGTTATTAATCATTGTTTTAGCATCAGTTCATATTATATTATCACTTATAATGTTAGTTTTAGTTATACGCAAAGTTGAACTGCCGTCATATGTATTACCAGGATTCTTAATAGTCTCGACAATTGCTTGCTTGTTAATTTTATTGTATGCTATCGATTGTAAAAATATGTAAATTTAATTAATTAAATTTACTAAAAACCAAGATCAATGTCTTGGCACAAATATTTGACAAAGGTATTGCGCATTGTTTCACTATCAGTGGTGATGCCGCTTTGTGCGCGCGCCTCCTTGAAGTTTGTGAATAGCTCATCTTTGAAAGTGGGGTTCTCGGCCTCCATTTGAAGAATCTCTGCCCGAGCACGGATGATACTATCCTTGACCTTCTCCATTTTTTGCATTGTCTCCTCATATGTAAATGCAAGCTGGGCCTTTTTGGTATTTAGCATCATATATTTCTCAAACGGCTCCTCTTCGTATTCAGGATTTTTCTGCTGGTCAAGTAGTCGCTTCTCTCGCGTCTTCACTTCCTCCATATCCTTTTTCTGTTTCTGCCGCTTTTCCTTGACATCTTCGGAGATGACATCTTTTGTTTTTTGCTGGATGTCAACCTCTTCTGTGTCACGGCAATATTTTTCATCGTTTGTAATTGGAAAAGGGCGACCAACATATGATGTGAAAATCTTATGGTAAGAATCCGTATCTTTAATAATTTTTGCAGCCTGTACTGCCGCCTCGGTCTCTGTTTGAAAGTTGCCCCGCAGCTTTGCCATTCCATAAACACCATCCTTGTCGGGCTTTGCCCCCTTGGACGGTATGAATGAAATCAGACCAAATCTTTGCCCGCTAAGTTCGGGATCGGCATATGTTCGTTCAAAGCTGCGGAACTTAGCGGTAAACGACAAATCAACAAGCGCCGCTGTTGCCGCATCACCTTCTTCCTGTGCAAGTGGAGGTTCAGCCACCGCAATACGAAATTTAGAATCTCCCCGGTCGGCAGGGGCAGTGAGAGAACAGCTAGTAGTAGACATTTACTTACTGTAATATCTTTTAAATGTATAATTGTGATTATTTATGCTATATTACTAAGAAAAATGATTATTACGCGACATCTTAAACTAGATCCCAAATTTATAAATGGCGATATCATCCAAACACTCGTTGCTTTGGTAAAAACACTATTTGAGGGCACATCCTCTAAAACCGATGGGATCATAAAGCGCGTCAATTTTCTTCATCGCATTGTTAGCAATGATATTTCAAAAACTACAGGAAATGTGATTTTTATCTTGGAAATTGATGTTGATCTTGTCTATCCGCGGGTCGGGGATGTGTTTGAAATGGCTGTTATAAAAATAGATCCCAAGGCTCTGTTCGTTGAGGGGGACGTGTTCAAAGCTATTATCAGTGCTGATAATATTACTGGCTGTGAATTTAACATAAACACGGGCACGTTTTACAATAGTGAAGCAAAAAATCACATCAAGATGAAGGATTTGGTCATGGTCACTATTATCGCCATGAAGTATGACAATAATATGTTCAAGTATGTCGGAAAAATAGAATAAAAAATAAATTATTCCAAATCTTTATAATTCGAATTTATAAAGACTTAATTAATTCTGACTTATTAGTAATTAATAATTATTAAATATGACAGTTAAAAAACCAATGTACATATACTCGTGGAAAGACGATAAACAACAGTCTGAGATCACTAGTATGCGCATATACGGGATTGGCGAAAACAACGAGACAATATGTATGCGCGTCGACGACTTTGCGCCATATGTCTATCTTGAACTTCCCAGGCATATGGAATGGTCTGCGTCCAAGGTACAATTGCTCGGCAACAAACTTGACGAGTTCTTGAAAGAGCGCAAGCCCCTTAAGAAAACTCTTGTATATAAAAAACCGCTGTATTACGCTAGCAAAAACCCCGATGCTACATATCCCTATCTTTGTTGCACCTTTTCGTCCAGAGCGGACATAAAAGCATTGTTTTTTAAGATCAAAAAACCGCTCAACATCCTAGGCTTGGGGTTTATACAGTTGAAAATGCACGAAGACAACGCCTCAAATGAACTCCAGCTCACATGTTTTCTTGATATTCCCATGACAGGGTGGATCCAGTTCACAGGAACCCGCGTGCATGCAGACGATAAAATCACTTATGCCGAAGAGTATAGTGTTAGCTGGAAAAATATAAAACCATACACATCAGAAAAAATCGTCAAACCATTGAAGATGTCTTACGATATTGAGGTGAATTCAACCGATCCTAATAAAATGCCCAACGCAGACAAATTCGGTGATGTCATTTTCCAGATTTCGTGCATCTTTGGCCGTGATGACACAGATGCCGAAAAGATTCTCATCAGTCTATTCCAGCCAGACCACAATACTATTGGAACTGACGTAGAGCTTATTCTCTGTGAGAACGAGGTTGATCTTCTGCAGGCATTTGTTGACCTGATGATTGAAAAACAGCCCAATATTATTATTGGATATAACATATTTACATTTGACATTCCGTACATGATCGACCGAGCAAAAATGCATATGGTGATCAACGAGTTTGATCGCCAAGGCTTTGACATGTACGGGCACGCCGAAGAAAAAACAATTGACTGGTCGTCCTCTGCATTTAAGAATCAGCATTTCCAATATTTGGATGCCGAAGGCCGGTTGTTTATAGATTTGCTTCCGCTTGTTAAACGAGACCACAAATTTAATACATATACTCTGAAATTTGTATCTGACTATTTCCTGGGCGAGACAAAAGATCCAATTAATCACAAACAAATCTTTGCATATTATCTAAAAGCTAAAAACGGTACACCCGACGCCCCAAAGAAACTGGGGCTAATTGGCAAGTACTGCGTCCAAGACTCGATGCTTGTATACCGGCTGTTTGAAAAATTGCAACACTGGTTCGGCCTGACCGAGATGTCCATGGTTACCAATGTGCCTATATTTAAACTTTATACACAAGGGCAGCAACTAAAGGTGTTTTCGCAAGTGTATAAAAAATGCATGAAAGAGGGGGTTGTTGTTGAAAAAGATGTATATAATGCCGGAGAGGACGAGCACTACCAGGGTGCATTTGTCATTGACCCGATTCCTGGTATTTACGACAAGGTTGTGCCCTTTGACTTCGCGTCTTTGTATCCTAGTATTATGATTTCACATAATGTATGTTACTCTACCTTTGTTCCCGACGGCGTTGATATACCGGACAGTAAATGCCATATATTTGACTGGGAAGAGCACAAAGGTTGCCCTCACGATACAAAGAAACGAAAGGGCAAGGTTCTCAATGTTTTGTGTGGCCATCGGCATTTCCGATTTCTCAAAGAGCCCAAGGGGATTATGCCAAGTTTGCTTGAGGATCTTATTATGGCGCGCAAAATGGCCCGGGTAAAGAAAGAAGAACTGGAAAAAAAACTATCCACTCTACCATTAGACGATGCTTTGAGAAGCGAACTCACAGCCATGATCGGCGTCCTTGAATGCCGCCAACTTTCGTACAAAGTATCTTCTAATTCTGCATATGGAGCCATGGGTGTTCGGAGAGGATACTTGCCGTTGATGCCTGGTGCGATGTGCGTCACTGCAAAAGGACGAGAAAGCATTGAGCGGGTAATGAAAATTATCACCGAACAATATCGCGGCGAAATTGTATATGGCGATACCGATTCAAATTATGTCAGATTCCCACATCTTGAGACTCCACAGGAATTGTGGGCCTATGGTAAGAAGGTGTCGAGTGAAGTGAGTGCACTATTCCCCAAACCCATGAAACTGGAA
>Ga0214919_10004794_pt1 | contig 19531 bp, 14 predicted proteins | sample LL1503_MetaG_FD_177994 | JGI IMG/M metagenome (GOLD analysis project Ga0214919, IMG submission 177994) | Freshwater microbial communities from Lake Lanier, Atlanta, Georgia, United States - LL-1503 | ecosystem: Environmental > Aquatic > Freshwater > Lake | place: USA: Georgia | collected...
GGCAATGTGAGCGTTGCAGACCATTCAAAAAAAGTGTTTGCCATTAAACCTAGCGGTGTCCCTTACGAAGACTTAACACCAGAAAAAATGGTGATAGTTGATTTTAATAATAATATCATTGAAGGAACACTTCGCCCATCTTCCGATACAAAAACGCATGCAGTATTATATTCGAATTGGGAAAACATTGGAAGCATTGTACACACCCATTCTACTTATGCAACGGCTTGGGCACAATCTCAAAGAGCGATTCCAATTTATGGAACTACACATGCCGATCATAACACCGTTGATATACCCTGTGCCCCTCCAATGGATGATAGTATGATTGAAGGAGATTATGAATACCAAACAGGTTTACAAATTATTAATCATTTTAATTCTTTAAACTTTAATTACAAAGAAGTTGAAATGGTATTAGTGGGTAATCACGCACCTTTTACTTGGGGGAAAAATGCAGAAAAAGCAGTCTACAATGCAGCGGTATTAGAAGAATTAGCAAGAATGGCTTATTTAACAGAACAAATTAATCCGTCTGCACCAAAATTAAAAGATGCATTGATAAAAAAACACTACGAACGCAAGCATGGAGTGGATTCTTATTATGGTCAATAAGATTTAAGTAAATAAAAATGATCCTAAAAAAATAACAATGATTGATTTAAAAAAATTAGAAGTATGGTTTGTTACTGGCAGCCAAGATTTATATGGTGAAGAAACCTTGCAAAAAGTTGCAGAAAATTCTGCCACTATAACAAAATACCTAGACCAAGCCCCAGAAATTCCAGTACGTGTTGTTTATAAACCAACTGTAAAATCTGCCGACGAAATTTTTGCAGTGATGCAAGCCGCCAATAGCGAAAGCCATTGTATTGGCGTTATTGCATGGATGCACACATTCTCTCCAGCAAAAATGTGGATTGGTGGTTTAAAGATTTTAAATAAGCCATTATTACATTTCCATACACAGTTTAACAGAGATATTCCTTGGGCTACCATGGATATGGATTTCATGAACCTTAACCAAAGTGCGCATGGTGATAGAGAGTTTGGTTTTATCATGAGTCGTATGCGCATCAATAGAAAAGTAGTGGTAGGTCATTGGCAAGACCACGAATCTTTAAATAAAATTAATGGATGGATTCGTGCAGCAGCTGGTTGGAACGATTGGCAAGGTGCAAAATTTGCGCGCTTTGGAGACAATATGCGCAATGTTGCTGTTACCGAAGGCGATAAAGTTGAAGCAGAAATAAAATTTGGCTACGCTGTAAATACATATGGTGTTGGAGATTTAGCAGCTGTAATAGATGCTGTTTCTGAATCTGCAATAGACCAAGTAATAGCTGAATACGAAGACAGTTATACATTGGTTCCTGCTTTACAAAAAAGTGGTGCACAACATAGTTCTTTGCGGGATGCCGCAAAAATTGAAATTGGCATTCAAACATTTTTAGAGAATGGCAATTTCAAAGGATTCACTACTACTTTCGAAGACCTGCATGGCATTGTTCAATTACCTGGTATTGCTGCACAAAGATTAATGGCTAAAGGCTATGGATTTGCAGGAGAAGGCGATTGGAAAACAGCCGCACTAGTTCGCGCAATGAAAGTTATGGGAAGCGGTTTAAAAGGCGGCAACTCCTTTATGGAAGATTATACTTATCATTTTCATCCAGACAATAGGATGGTATTGGGCGCGCATATGTTAGAAATTTGCGCGTCTATTGCTGATGCAAAACCAAGTTGCGAAATACATCCTTTAGGCATTGGCGGCAAAGCCGATCCAGTAAGATTGGTTTTTAATTCTGGTCCTGGACCTGCATTGAATGCTTCAATTGTTGATATGGGTAACCGATTTAGACTATTGGTTAACGAAGTATTGGCGGTAAAACCATTCGACCAATTACCTAATTTACCAGTAGCGCGCGTTTTATGGAAACCCTACCCTAATATGCATACAGGTTGTGCCGCTTGGATTTTAGCTGGAGGCGCGCACCATACTTGTTATAGCCAAAACCTGTCTTCAGAACATTTAGAAGACTTTGCAGAAATGGCTGGCATTGAGTACTTATTAATTGGAAAAGAAACCCAACTATACCAATTTAAAAATGAATTACGTTGGAATGAAGTTTTTTATAAATAAATTGTAACGCAGAAAATTTTAAACTAAAATTTAAACTCCCAAAATTGCTTGCCCATGAACAGTAAACTAGCCACCATCGACTATGTTATTTTTCTTATCTATTTCTTGATTGTATCAGGATATGGTTATTGGATTTACCAGAGAAAAAAGAAAGGTACAATGGATACCAAAGACTTTTTTCTTGCAGAAGGATCACTTACTTGGTGGGCCATTGGCGCCTCACTAATCGCTTCAAATATTTCTGCAGAGCAATTCATTGGAATGAGCGGTAACGGCTTCTTTGTGGGCATTGCAGTGGCTTCTTATGAGTGGTTGGCTGCAATTGCACTAATTATTATTGCAGTATGGTTTATGCCAGTGTATTTAAAGAACCATATTTTCACTATGCCACAGTTCTTAAAAACTAGGTATAATGAATCGGTTAGTTTAGTGATGACCATTTTTTGGTTATTCCTATATGTGTTTGTAAACATCACTTCCATTATGTTTTTGGGCGCCACAGCCATTAATAATTTAACTGGAGGAACCAACTTGCACTTGGTAATGTTATTACTAGCTGTTTTTGCTATTTTCATTACACTAGGCGGTATGAAAGTGATTGGTTACACCGATATTATTCAGGTAGCGGTTTTAATTATTGGCGGTTTAGCAACTACCTATATTGCATTAACATTAGTAAGTGAAAAATTTGGACTAGGGAAAGATGCTATTGCTGGATTCAACCAACTATTAGTGCAAGCACCAGACCATTTTCATATGATGCTAAAAAAACCAACTGCAACAACTCCTCAAGGTGAGATAAACAAATACTTAATTTTACCAGGTTTAACCATGTATTTTGCTGGCCAATGGATTGTGAATTTGAACTACTGGGGATGTAACCAATACATCACTCAACGTGCATTGGGTGCAGATTTAAAAACTGCTAGAACAGGTATTTTATTTGCAGGATTTTTAAAATTATTAATGCCTGTTATTGTAATGCTACCTGGTATTGCTGCTTATGTTTTGTATAAGAATGGTTCATTGCAACAAGAAATGAGTGCTGGCGGAAAATTCTTAACAGATAATGCCTACTCTTCTATTCTAGGATTTTTACCAACTGGCTTGAAAGGCTTGTCATTAGCGGCTTTAACTGCGGCTATTGTAGCATCGTTGGCTGGTAAGGCAAATAGTATTTCAACCATATTTACACTTGATTTGTATAAGAAATACATCAATACCAATGCTAGTGAAAAGAAAATGGTATGGGTGGGTAGGGTTGCTATTTTAGCAGCTATGGCGCTATCTATTGTGTTTACTTGGGATGATTTATTAGGCATTGGCGGTGAAGGTGGATTTACCTTTATTCAAAAATATACAGGACTAATTAGCCCGGGTGTATTTGCCATGTTTATTTTAGGATTCTTTTGGAAGCGCACCACAGCTACCGCAGCAATTGTAGGTTTGATTACTGGATTCTTATTGGCCTTATTCTTTAACAATTATGCACCACAAGTATTTGGTAACGAAACTTTGTTGTACACAGCGTTCCCGAATGGCAAAGGTGGATTTGAAATTCCTTTCTTAGTTGGAATGGGATGGTCATTTTTCTTTACAATGGTGGCAATGGTTGGGGTAAGTTTAACAGGACCTGCTGTAAATGCAAAAGCTTTTATCTTAGACAAAACCATGTTCAAATTATCACCAACGCATATGGCAATGGTGGTTACTACTTTAATTATTATTACATTATTGTATGTTAGATTCTGGTAGAAAGAACCAAGTTTAAATAAAAGTTTACATAATAAAATAGGCTGTATCAATTTAAGATACAGCCTGTTTTATTTTAGTACTTGACAGTTAAATTAGTTGAAGTTTCAAGCATTTCTTTCAATTCAAAGTATTTTAAATTAATACTTTGAATGAATGTAAGAACAACATAAAATACGGAATTTAAGTACATTCTTATACTAATTTCTCAATATCTAATGCGCTATAATCTGCAATAAATTGTATGATATTATCATAGGCAGCAAACTCATGTGCTTCATGCATAGTGGTTAATACTACTGCACGCATACCCGCTCTCTGCGCAGCTTCCACGCCTTTTGGTGCATCTTCAAATACAATGCATTCTTCTGGCAATACACCCAATTCTGCTGCGCCTTTTAAATAAGTTTCTGGATCTGGTTTACTTTCTAATACATCATCTGCACTTACAATAGAATCAAAATAGTGTCGAAGGTCTAAACCGTCTAAAACAAAATTAATATTGAATGGAATAGCGGCCGATCCAATACCCAAACGGATTTTTTTATTTTTTGTTGCCACCAAAAATTCCGATAAGCCATCTATTAATTTTAAGATTGGTCGGTATGCTGCTTGGTATCTTTTTTCTTTTTCTACAGACAACACATTCATTTCTTCAAGCGTAAAACGATCCTTTCCAAAAACGCGAATAAGCAATTCGGTATTCTTTCCATACATATGAGACTTCACTTCATCCCAAGTCATATTAGCGCCCAATTCGTCATTTAAAATATGAAACCAAGCTTTATTATGGTAGTGCATATCGTCAATCATCGTTCCATTCAAGTCGAATAAAAAAGCTTTTACAGGTAAGACCATCGCGAAATTTATTTTAAAATTTAGTTGTATTTAACAGCACTCATTCAAATCAGAAAAAGATTTACAATTGATTTAATTCCCTTTCAATAATATTGTTTGATTCTTAACAGTATTGAATTGTGCTACATAATAACCATCAGTTGTTTTAGTACTGGTTGTTTTTATACCAATAGCAGTTATTGGATTTTTTGTTCTCAGTTTACACAAGCCACCTTTCAAAGAAATAATTTTGGCAGTAGATAATTTATTTTCCTTCCATTGTATATCTACCTCAAAAGCACCCCTTGCACGCAAACCCTTGATATCACCCGATTTCCAAGCAGATGGCAGTGCAGGTAATAAATGAATTTCATTTAAATGACTCTGTAATAGCATTTCTGTCATACCCGAAACAGCACCAAAATTCCCATCAATTTGAAATGGTGGATGCGCATCAAATAAATTGGCATACGAACCGCCACCTTTAGAATAATTAGTACCCGAAGTACTTACATACCTTAAAATATTTCGCAGTAATGAATAAGCATGGTCTCCGTCTAATAACCTCGACCAAAAATTAATTTTCCAGGCCAAACTCCAACCAGTTCCTTCATCGCCTCTCAGTTCCAATGTTTTTTTAGCAGCAGCAGCTAATGCAGGCGTTGTAATGGGCGAAATTTGTTTACCAGGATGCAGGGCAAATAATTGCGATACGTGTCGGTGGTGGGGCTCTACATCTTCCCAATCTTTATACCACTCTTGCAAATTACCTTTTGCGCCAATCTGTAACGGAAATAATTTAGCATAACGTTCTTCTACCAGTGTTTGAAATTTTTTATCTACACCTAATACCTTAGCAGCGGCAATAGTATTGCTAAATAAATCACGAATAATCGACATATCCATAGTGGTAGCTATAGACACTGTTCCTGTTTTTTTATCGCCAAAAATAAATTCATTTTCAGGCGACATAGAAGGCATTGTTACCCATAATCCGCTATTGTCTTTTACCAACCAGTCTAGTGTAAATTCAGTTGCACCTTTCATTAGAGGATACCATTTTCTTAAAAAAGCAGTATCCATACTAAATAAATAATGCTCCCATAAATCTTGGCTCAACCAGTTGGCACCCATACCCCAATTAGCCCATCTAGGATCTCCTTTTAAATCTCCAACCGGATTAGACAAACCCCAAATATCACTATTATGGTGTGCCACCCAACCTTTCATATTATAAAACTCTTTGGCAGTGACAGCTCCAGTAACAGAAATACTTTTAATTAAATCAAATAATGGCGCATGCATTTCAGATAAATTGGTCATCTCCGCTGGCCAATAATTCATTTCTGTATTGATATTGATGGTATAATTAGAACTCCAAGGAGCTTTAAATTCTTTGTTCCAAATACCCTGCAAATTTGCTGCAGTACCACCGGGTCTTGAACTAGAAATTAATAAGTACCTGCCAAATTGAAAATACAAGGACTCTAATAAAGGATCATCTGCACCTTTTGTATAACCAATCAATCTTTCATCTGTTGGCTTTAAAGAATTTTCGGTTTGTTGGTTATTATTTAATGAAAAAGATACCCTTTTAAAATATTGATTAAAATCATTTAAATGAGCAGCTGATAATTGTGCAAATGATTTTTTAGCTGCATTGTTTAAATAGGTTGTAACCAATTTTGATTCGTCTTTCCCTTCACTATCCGGGCATTTATCGAACCCATTAAAACTAGTGGCAGCACTTACCAATAAAATCACTTCGGTTGCATGATTAATTTGAATACCTGTAGTATCGGTTATGATTTGTCCGTCTTTACTAATAGCCCTGATGCGATAATCGAATCGCATACCATTACATCCACTAGCATCTGTATAACTGATAGGATTTTTTTTGTCTCGAACATAACTTGGAAAATTTACACTCGGCGCCTTACCCTTAATGCCATATTCATTTTTCGATACAACAATCGGCTGATTTTGTAAAAGAGACTTTGCTAAAATATGCAGGTTCAATTGACCCAGTTTGTCTGATTTTATTTTCACTACCATTACTTGGTCGGGTGCCGATACAAATATTTCTCTTGAATAATTAACGCCGCCAATTGTAAAACGGGTATTTGCTGTAGCAGTTGCAATATTTAAATCGCGGTAATAATTAGTTGCATTGGTATCTACTAATTGTTGACGAATTACCAAATCTCCTAATGGCATATAACTCTCTGAATAAACACCTTGTAATTTTTTGGTTAACTGCTCGGCCAATTTATAGTCTTCCTTAAACAATGCTTCTCTAACCAGCGGCAATATTGATGGAGCTGCGGGATTCACATTTGTTTTAACAGGGCCACCACTCCATAAACTTGATTCGTTCAATTGAATCAGTTCTTGGTTTACGCCACCAAAAACCATCGCGCCTAATCTACCATTGCCAAGTGGCAGTGATTCTGTCCAAACCTTGGCGGGTTGTTTATACCACAACACAGTAGACTGTGCTGAAATAATTGAATAAAAAAATAGCAGAAATAAGCTAACAAATAAAGATTTACGCATAAAATGAATTGATTACAAAATAAACTTAGCATGTTTTAATGCAGTAACTGTTCTTGCGGCACCATGAAAGGCAATATTCATTGAAGCAATTTTATTTCTTTTTTGATTTAAAACTCCAAGTAAACCAAAACTCCGAAACCAATTCGCCAGATTGATTTTTTCCAATAGAATAACACACCAGGGTTTGACCATCACCTGTAATAACTGCTTGATCAACAGCATTGGCAATTGCAGCCCCGTCATTACAGGTAAATGCAGTTCTTTCGGTTGCTTTTTTATGAAACTTTGCTTCCATGCCTACTACTAGCATACTAATAATAGGTTTTCGATGGTATATCTGACCTATTGCTAGTAAGCCTGTACTCATTTCGGCGGCCATTGATTGTGTGGCAAAATACATTGAATTAAATGGATTTTTATTAAACCATTTAAAGGGTATAGTAATCACAGATTTTTCTGGTTCTAATTCTTTAATACTTAATCCCGAAAAGAGCGCTGCAGGCAGTTTTAGCAACATGAAAAATCGAAACTTCCATGAATTTGCCATGGTCTTTTTAAAATCTATAAAATTGGGATTCACAAAATTTCAATTTATTTTGTTGCGTAATTTTTAGCATCTAATGCTCCCGGTCTCCAATCATTAAAAAAGTCAATTACTTTTCTTTTGTTATAGCCTTTTCCTTCTTCTAAATAAGAAGAGTTTTGTGTATGCAATAACTTACCTTTTCCATCTAATATTAAAAATACCGGAAAACCAAAACGTTGCGCATAGCCATAACTAGCAAATACTGCATCGTTTTTATTTTCTTGGCTATAATTTAAATGATACACAATATAATTAGCATGAATAGCCGAATCCATTTGTTTGTCATTGGTAGTTGTTTTGTTAAAAAGTAAACACCAACTGCACCAATTTCCACCAGCCTGAATTAACACATGCTTATTGACTTTTTTAGCTTCTTTCACTGCCATGGCAATTTCTTTTACTGCATCGGCATTGGGTGTATATAATTTAACGGTATCAAGAGGCTTAGATACCAATGCAACTGCTTGTGCATCTGTTATAGACGAAAATCCAACTAGCATTAACAAAATAAACAATCCTTTTTTCATGTGTTATAATTTGTAGATAAAAAATGATTTATAATAGTATTGCAGCTAATGCATAATCAGCTACTAATATCAAAATACAACTAACCACAACAGCACTGGTACTTGCTCTTCCTATTTCTAAAGCACCACCTTTAACATGGTATCCAAAATAGGCAGGCACCGAGCTTAAAATAAAAGCGAATGTATAGGATTTATATAGTGCAAAATTGATATTGTATAAGTTTAAACTCTGCCGTAAACCCCTATCAAAAATATCATTTGCAATAATGCCAGACAAAGCACCAGCTGTTCTTCCGCCCCAAATTCCTAATACCGCAGATATGATAATCAAGCAAGGAATTGTTACTAATGCGGCCAATATTTTTGGAAAAATTAAATAACTCTTTGAATTAATTCCCATAATTTCTAGGGCATCAATTTGCTCGCTAATACGCATATTACCTAATTCACTGGCAATTTTACTACCAACTACACCAGCTAATACAACACTTAATACAGTAGGTGATAATTCTAAAATAATACTATCCCTTACAATTTGTGCAACTGTAGACATTGGCACCAATGGGCTTACTAATTGATAGGCAGTTTGAACAGTGGTTACTGCTCCTAAAAAAATGGAAATAATTACCACAATTGGCAATGCTCCAATACCAATTTCCACGCACTGATGTATAAATTCTTTCCAATACATGCGCCAGTTTTCGGGCTTGGTAAACATGCCTTTTAGCATTAATAAGTAAGCGCCAAAATGGGTAAAAAATGTCATGCTATTTTTTTATTTCTTACGTTTTTTTAATCTTTTCCACCAACTACTTGTTTGCACCTGTGCATTTGTATCGCCCTTACATTTCAATTGGGCATCTACCACTGCCACAATAGCCATGTTTATAATATTACGAACACTGCTGCCTAATTGCAATACATGTACTGGTTTTTTTAGTCCTAATAAAATTGGTCCAATGGCATCTGCTCCACCAATCTCTCTTAATAAATTATAGGTAACATTTCCAGAAGTTAGGTTTGGAAACATCAACACATTCACTTCTTCATTTACTAATTCACTAAATGGATAATTATCGCGTAATATTTCTTTATTAAATGCTAAACTACCTTGCATTTCACCATCAACAATTAAGGATGGATTCCTTTGTTTTAAAATACGCGTTGCTTCTGCTACAAGTTTTGCTTCGGGAGAATCGCTACTTCCAAAATTGCTATAACTTAACATGGCAATTCTAGGCGTTAAATTAAAATTCCTCACCTCTTTTGCCACCATCATTGTAATGTCTGCTAATTCAACAGCAGTAGGATTAAAATTCACTGTGGTATCTGCTAAAAACAATGGACCTTTTTTAGTTAATAGCAAATACATTCCTGCTATTTTTTTAACCCCTTCTTCTGTTCCAATAATTTGTAAGGCTGGGCGAATGGCTTCTGCATAATTTTTAGTAAGACCCGATAACATAGCATCTGCATCGCCGGTTTCTACCATCATACAACCAAAATGGTTGCGGTCTTTCATCATTTTAATACTCTCATAATGATTTACCCCACGTCTTTGCCTTTTCTTAAAAAACATTTCGGCATATAACTCTCTCTTCGCTTCATTTTCATCACTCCTAGGATCAATAATTGGCAGGTCGGTTAAGTCAATATTATTCTGTTCTGCAATGGCTCGAATTTTTATAGGATCACCTAATAAAATAGGATATGCTATACCCTCATCATATATAATACTTGCCGCTTTTAATATTTTAATATTGTCAGCTTCTGCAAATACCAAGCGCTTTGGCTCTTTTCTAGCTTTGTTACCAATCACACGCATCAATTGGTTGTCTAGTCCTAAGCGTTTATTTAATTCCAAAGCATAAGCATCCCAATTGGTAATTATTTTTTGAGCCACTCCCGAATCAATTGCTGCTTTTGCAACAGCAGGTGCAACTGTGGCTAATAACCTTGGATCTAAAGGCTTTGGAATGATATATTCAGGTCCAAAAGACATGTTCTGTTGGTTATAAGCCATGTTAACAATATCTGGCACTGCAGATTTTGCCAAATCAGCCAAAGCCCTAACTGCTGCGAGTTTCATGGCTTCGTTAATTTGTTTTGCGCGTACGTCTAACGCACCTCTAAAAATATATGGAAAGCCCAAAACATTGTTTACTTGGTTGGGATAATCTGTTCTTCCAGTAGCCATTATCAAGTCTTTTCTAACAGCGGCTGCATCGGCATAGTTTATTTCAGGATCAGGATTGGCCATGGCAAAAACAATAGGATTTTTAGCCATTGATTTAACCATTTCTGGGGTAACCACATTGCCTACACTTAATCCTAAAAACACATCTGCATCCTTCATGGCTGAGTCTAAATTCCAATCGGATTTTTTTACTGCAAATTTTTCTCTAATAGGGCCTAGATCTGTTCTGCCTTGGTGTAATACTCCGTCTTTATCAAATACAATAAAGTTTTCGTAACGCGCTCCTAGTGCAACATATAACTGAATACAAGCCATTGCTGCAGCGCCTGCCCCATTAATTACAAAACGAACTTTTTCAATTTTCTTTTTTTGTAATTCTAAAGCATTTAGCATAGCTGCACTACTTATAATAGCTGTGCCATGCTGGTCGTCGTGCATAACCGGAATATTCATTTGCTCTTTGAGCTTTTGCTCTATATAGAAACATTCCGGCGCCTTAATATCTTCTAGATTGATGCCTCCAAAAGTGGGCTCTAATGCTTTTACAATTTGAACAAATTTTTCAGGATCCTTTTCATTGATTTCAATATCAAACACATCTATATCGGCAAATATTTTAAACAATACCGCCTTTCCTTCCATCACTGGCTTACTTGCATCTGGGCCAATATCACCTAGGCCCAAAACAGCCGTTCCATTGGTAATTACACCCACCAAATTGCCTTTGGCAGTGTACTTGTAAACATCTTCTATATTATTAAAAATTTCTTTGCATGGCTCGGCAACACCTGGGCTATAAGCCAAACTCAAATCACGTTGTGTTTTAGCCTCTTTGGTAGGAACTACTTCAATTTTACCCGGGCGACCATTGGCATGGTATTCAAGTGCCTGTTCTTTTCTTAAATCAGCTTGTTTAGACATAGTTTGTTTTTAAGCTTTCCAATCACCACAATTCATAAAATTACAATATAAAAATTTGCATTATACAGTTGCTTTTGCACCCAACCAGGCCATCATTCCCATACCTGTTTCAATAGCTCTTTCGTCGATATTGAATGTTGGCGTATGCACATTAGAAATAATTCCTTCCAATTCGTTACGAACGCCTAGTCTAAAAAAGCAACCTGGAATTATTTGGGTATAATAACCAAAATCTTCTGCACCCATTCTCATTTCCGTTTCTGGCACATTTTCTTTACCCATATAGGTTTCTGCTAACTGCCAATTGGTATCTGTAAAAGCCGGATCATTATCTACCGTTGGATAGCCCACATCTACCAAAACATCTATTTCTGCACCCATCGATTCGGCGATACCTGTTGCCAATTTGCGAATTAAATCATGCGCTTTGTAACGCCAGGTTTCATCCATTGCACGGAATGTTCCTTTGAGTTTTACTTCGCTCGGAATAACATTAGTAGTATGTCCTCCTTGAATAGAACAAATAGATAAAACTGATGCTGATGCAGGATTATTATTACGAGAAATAATTTGTTGTAAACTCACAATTAAATGCGAGGCAATTAAAATAGTATCTGCTGTTAAGTGTGGTGCTGCTGCATGACCACCTTTGCCACGAATAGTAAAATACAATTCATCGGCACTTGCCATCACCCTTCCTTTTCTAAAACTTAATTTTCCAAAATCCAACCCAGGATGCACGTGTAAAGCAATGATACCAGCAGGTGTAGGATTTTGTAACACACCATCTCTAATCATATAACTAGCCCCTCCCGGATTTTTTTCTTCCCCTGGTTGAAAAATTAATTTCACTGTTCCTTCCCACTCATTTTTTAAAGCCATTAAAATTTTTGCTGCACCCAATAAAATAGAGGTATGTACATCATGCCCGCAAGCATGCATAATTCCTTCATTTAATGACTTATAACTCAAGTCATTTTCTTCCTGAATTTGCAAGGCATCCATATCTGCTCTAAGAGCTATTACGCGACTTTGTGGATTTTTTCCTTCAATGATTGCAACCACACCAGTTGTAGCAATTACTTTAAACAAAATACCCATTTCGCTTAGTTTCGATTGCACAAATTTGCTGGTTTCAAATTCTACATAACTTAGTTCTGGATGCGCATGCAAATGGCGACGTACCCCAATAAATTCTTCTGAATATGCTTTAGATAAAGACTGTATATTTTCAAGTAATTCCATACTTTAATTGCTTATTGTTATTAGTTGTCTTCCGTTTCATTACTAGGTGTGTAATCAATAGTATCCTCTACTACAAATATGCCATCTGGAAATAATTTATTAATACTCAAACGAAATTTTTCTGCCTCTGCTTTTGTTATAAAATTACCCATTCGCACTTTAAAATTAGGTGACTGAAACAAGGTAACTGTTTTCTGATCAGGAAAACGGGCCAATAAATCTGCCTTGGTTTTAAACGCAAGATCACGACTATTGGTACTCAATACTTGAATGCGAAATCCCTTATAAAGCCCAGTACTTGTTAATTGAGCAGCACGGCTATTAATTTGTGTTTGCTTGGCTGTTAATACATCTAGCCGAGCATCTTTGTGCACTATTATTGTATCATTGGCAAACAGTGTAATTGCTGCAGCTAAAAAAAATACAAATAATATAATCAACTTTTTCATACACAACTAAATAATAGGTAGTAGCTCTAAAAACTACTACAAGTTAAAATTAATAGTTTGAACTAGCAATAGGCACTCTTGTTACAATGGCTACACCAGCACTACAGCCTAGTCTAGTGGCACCTGCATCCACCAATTCCTTAGCAAATGCATAATCCCTAATACCGCCAGATGCCTTTATTTGAATATGCTCAGGCAAATGCAGCTTGAATAATTTGACCGCATCAATAGTGGCCCCTTTTTCGGCATAGCCGGTTGATGTTTTTAAATAATCAATACCTGCTGCACCATAAATATCACAACAAGCAATAATTTCTTCGTTGCTTAGTACGCCGCTTTCTATAATTACTTTAATGATTTTATTTTTACTCTTTACAATTGGCATGATATGGTTTATTTCATTTGCCAGATAGGTAAAGTCTTTGTTTTTAATGGCTGAAATATTACAAACCATATCTAATTCATCTGCACCATCCACCATTGCCAACACAATCTCTGCAATCTTTGATTCTACTGCAGCATACCCAAAAGGAAATCCAATAACCGTTGCCACTTTTACCTTACTTGAATCAATTAGTAATTTAGCCAACTTAACAAAATTTGGTGGCACACAAACTGCAGCAAACTGGTATTCCACTGCTTCTTTACATAATTTTTCAATGTCTCCAACCAATGTAGTTGGCTTGAGAATGGTATGATCTATATAGCTATTAAGTTGCATGATTGAAATTTTAAAACCTAATTGATTAAAATATACAATGGGCTTGTAATTCACTTACAAACCCATTGCTTTTATCTAGCTTTTTAATTTTTAAGTGTTACACTGCGTCTTTGCCATGACAAGCTTTAAATTTCTTTCCGCTTCCACAAGGACAAGGATCGTTTCTGCCAATCTTTGGACCAACTTGAACTGGTTGTTGCTTTACAGGAGTTGGATCGTAATAATCATTCTCTGTTGGCGCAGCACCCATATCATCTTTTTGTGTACGCATTTTGCTGAGGTCTGTTTTTTGTTGACGGCCTTCTTTTACAACGTCTCCATCGTTTAAGGGAATAGCTGAATGAGAAAGGAACTGAACAATATCTTTATTTACTTCTCCGTCCATTTTTTTGAACAAATCAAAAGCTTCCATCTTATAAATTACCAATGGATCTTTTTGTTCGTAGGTGGCGGTTTGAACGCTTTGTTTTAAGTCGTCCATTGAACGCAAATGCTCTTTCCAAGCATCATCAATAAATCCTAGCGTTACTGTTCTTTCTTGTGCATTCATTAATTCTGCACCAGCAGATTGAATGGTTTTTTCCATAGGAGCTAAAACCTGAATAATTCGTTTGCCATTAGTAAAAGGAACAATTACATTTTCAATATGCCCCCCTTGTTGTAAACGAATATTTTTAAATACAGGAATAGATTGAGTGGAAAGATCTTTTCTTTTTCTTTCGTAATTATCAATTGCCTCGCCGTATAATTTTTCGGTCAATTGTAGTTCCGATGATTTACTTAATTCGGCAGCAGTAATGCTTGAATCAATTCCAAAATTTACAATTACCGCTAAGCGGAAACCTTCGTGATCATTGATTTCTTTGAACGAATTAATTAATCCTTCTGCAACAGTATAAAACGCATTGTCTAAATCAAGTGCTAGTCTTTCGCCAAACAAAGCATGGTTACGTTTGCTATAAATTACGGTACGTTGTTTGTTCATTACATCGTCGTATTCCAACAAACGTTTACGTATTCCAAAGTTATTTTCTTCTACTTTTTTCTGAGCACGTTCAATAGATTTGGTAATCATACTGTGTTGAATTACTTCGCCTTCTTTATATCCAGCAAAGTCCATCACTTTGGCAATACGCTCACTACCAAACATACGCATCAAATCATCTTCTAGAGATACAAAGAATAAAGAAGATCCTGGATCGCCCTGACGTCCAGCACGACCTCTTAACTGCCTATCAACACGGCGAGACTCGTGGCGCTCTGTACCCAAAATAGCCAAACCACCTGCTTCTTTAACGCCAGGCCCTAGTTTAATATCTGTACCTCTACCGGCCATATTTGTAGCAATTGTTACTGCACCAGCAAATCCTGCTTCAGCAACAACTTGTGCTTCACGCGCATGTTGTTTGGCGTTTAATACATTGTGTGCAATTTGTTTTTGACGAAGCATTCTGCTCAACAATTCACTCACTTCCACCGAAGTAGTACCAACCAATACAGGCCTTTTTGCTTCTGTTAATTTTACAATCTCGTCTATAACAGCACCAAACTTTTCGCGCTTGGTTTTAAATACTAAATCTTGGTCGTCAATTCTTATGGCTTTAACATTTGTAGGAATATTAACCACATCTAATTTGTAAATATCCCATAGCTCCGAAGCCTCTGTTTCTGCAGTTCCGGTCATACCAGCTAACTTATGGTACATCCTAAAATAGTTCTGTAAAGTAACCGTTGCATAAGTTTGTGTAGCCGCTTCAATTTTTACATTTTCTTTTGCTTCAATCGCTTGGTGCAAACCGTCAGAATACCTGCGTCCGTCTAAAATACGTCCAGTTTGTTCGTCTACAATTTTTACAGATTCATCCATCACCACATATTCAATATCCTTGTCAAATAAAGTATATGCTTTTAATAATTGTTGTACAGTATGAATGCGGTCTGCTTTTACAGAATAGTCATTAATAATAGCTTCTTTATTGTGCAATTTTTCTTCTGCATTCAATAAGGTGTTCTGTTCTATATTGGCTAAGGAAATACTAATATCAGGTAGTATAAAAAAGTTAGGATCTTCTCCAGAACGGGTAATTAATTGAATGCCTTTATCGGTTAATTCAACTGAATTATTTTTTTCATCAATGTAGAAATATAGTTCTTCATCGGCAGTAGGCATTTCTCTGCTTTGGTCTGCTAAATAAAAATTTTCTGCTTTTTGTAATTTCACACGAATTCCTGGCTCACTCAAAAACTTAATCAAGGCATTGTTTTTTGGCAACCCTCTATGAGCACGGAATAGCGCCAATCCACCATCTTTTGGATCGTCGTTTCCATCTGCTATTTTTTTCTTTGCTTCGTTTAAAAACTGATTGGTGGCTCTTTTTTGCGCATCAACCAATTTTTCAATTCTTGGTTTGAGTTCAAAAAATTGTTGCTCATTGGTGCTATGCCCAATCGGACCAGAAATAATTAAAGGCGTACGAGCATCATCAATCAATACAGAATCCACCTCATCAACCATGGCAAAATGGTGTTTACGCTGTACCATTTCTTCTGGCGTGTGCACCATGTTATCGCGTAAATAATCAAAGCCAAATTCGTTATTCGTTCCGTAAGTAATATCAGACATATAAGCGTTGCGCCTAGCTTCGCTATTAGGTTCGTGCTTATCAATACAATCAACGGTTATTCCCAACCACTCAAAAATGGTTCCGTTCCACTCACTATCGCGTCGAGCCAAGTAATCGTTCACTGTTACAATATGTACGCCTTCGCCTGCTAGTGCATTTAAATATGCTGGCAATGTAGACACCAAAGTTTTACCCTCACCCGTGGCCATTTCAGAAATTTTACCTGCATGCAAAACGCTGCCACCAATCAGCTGCACATCATAGTGCACCATGTTCCAAGTAACAGTTCCCCCACCAGCGGTCCAAGTGTTTTTAAAAATAACTTGATCGCCCTTAATGGTGATATAGTCTTTTTTTACACTTAAATTTCTGTCTAGGTCAGTAGCCGTGCTAGCGATTTCTGTATTTTCTTTAAAGCGCCTGGCCGTTTCTTTTACCGCCGCAAATGCCTCTGGTTGTATTACGGCCAATACTTCTTCTATTTTTTTATTGCGCTCTTTTTTTAGGATATCAATTTCTTGATATATCGCATCTCGTTCGTGGATATTTGTAACAGGCAAAGCTTCTGCTGCTGCTTTTTTACTTTCTACTAATGCATCAATTTCAGTAAGGTGTTCTTTTATACGCTGCTTGAATTCTTGTGTTTTGGCACGTAGCGCATCGTTAGAAAGTGATTGGTATTCTTGAAAAAACAGCGCAACTTTTTCAATGATTGGCATTAACTGCTGCACATCTTTTTCACTTTTGCTGCCTCCGAATAAATTAGAAATAAATTTCAACATATAATACTATTGGATAATTCGATTTAATACAAATTCAAACTAAAATTCCTATTTGTCAAAAACGGTGCTGACAGTTGGCTTTGGTCAAATTGGCAGCATGTTTTTTTTTAAAGGATCATAAAGGTAAAGATTTTAGTTGCAGTATATGGAATTACGAGGGATAGATAACTGATATTTTGGGTGAATTAGGCTTTTAGGAGCACCAATTATTGGTTAATACAAGACGTTTTTTATTTAATCCACCATTTTTTTGGGTAAAAGGATGGAATTTCATGCCGTTTCTGCTACTTTTGCATCCCAAAACTATTGGTTCAATAGGTTCTTAATTTGATAGAAATAATCAAACAATACCTAATAAAAGCATAAACCGAAACTCGAAACTTACAATATGGCAGGTCAATTAAAAGAAGTACGTAGTAGAATCAAGAGTGTTCAAAGCACACAGCAAATTACAAAAGCCATGAAAATGGTTAGTGCTGCTAAATTACGTCGTGCACAAGATTCCATTACACAGATGCGTCCATATGCAAAGAAATTACAAGAAATGTTAAGTAATATCATTGGCAGTGCAGATGGTGGACTTACGCTAAAACTTGCCGAGGTTCGTGCTATTGAAAAAGTATTATTGATTGTTGTAACTAGTGATCGTGGCTTATGCGGTGGATACAATGCTAATATTATTAAATTAGCTAAAGCCACTATTGCAGAAAAATATCAAACCCAGTTTACAAAAGGCAATGTAAGTATTTGGAATATTGGTAAAAAAGGTTTCGAAGGATTAACCAAATCTGGATACAATACCAATGACACGTTTAAAGACATTTTCTTAAACCTGAAATTCGAGACCGTTCAATCAGCAGCAAAAGCCGCCATGAACGCCTTTGAAAACAAAGAATTTGATGCCATTGAAATTATTTATAGTGAGTTTAAAAATGCTGCAACCCAAGTATATATAGCAGAAGCTTTTTTACCCATCCCTAAATCGGCAAAAGTAGTTGGCAAAAAGCAATCTGACTTTATTTTTGAACCAGCAGTAGAAATATTAATTGCAGAATTAATGCCAAAAATATTAAATACGCAGTTATTCAAAGCAGTTTTAGATGGAAACGCTAGCGAACACGGCGCAAGAATGACTGCCATGGACAAAGCAAGTGAAAATGCCAATGAACTATTAAAATCACTAAAAATAAGTTACAACCGCGCAAGACAAGCGGCCATTACAACAGAATTAACCGAAATTGTAAGTGGCGCAGCTGCTTTGCAAGGATAAAACATACCTTGAAAAAGAATTAATTAAAAAATTCAGACATTTTACTTTGGAAATAAGCACTATTATCCCGCACATTGAAGTACTCATTTTTGCTAGTGATAAACCACTAACATCCATGGACATTGTAGAATTGATTAACAATACTTTTGGATTTTTAGAAGAAAGGATTTTGTTAGACCAAGTTGAAACTGCGCTAGATGGCATCAGAGAAAAATACAATTCAGAATTTTATCCGTTTGAAGTAAAAGAAAGTGGTGGCGGCTGGCAGTTTCTTACCAAAATAGATTTTCATACAACCATTGCTCAACTCAATGGCGATAAATTTTTAAAGCGCCTATCCAATGCAGCTTTAGAAACACTTGCTATCATTGCGTATAAACAACCTATTACCAAAGGAGAAATTGAAGCTATCCGTGGAGTAAATAGCGACTATAGTATTCAAAAATTATTAGAAAAAGAATTGATTCTTATCAGTGGCCGTAACGAACACTCTCCAGGAAAACCACTGCTATACGCTACCTCTAAAAGTTTCATGGATTATTTTGGCATTAACAATGCCGAAGACCTACCTAAAATTAGAGAGATCCTTACAGAGCAATTAATGGAAGGAACAATTATACGTCCAGAGGATTTTACCAACCAGCCAGTAGCAGATAATATTGGGTTTAATACATCATCCGAAGATTTTACTGATGAGGAAAATGAAAATGTTATTGACACCGATACTTTAGCTGAGCCATTAACAGATTCAGAATTAGAAATAGAAACAGATTCAGAAATAGAAAAAGATCCTGAAGATTCAACAGATTCAGAAATAGAAAAAGATCCTGAAGATTCAACAGATTCAGACAATCATGAAGCGGCCTCTGAAAACAAAGAACCAACCGAATAATATAGCCTAGTTACTACTTAATTGTTTTT